>MDTG01317462.1_pt1 | contig 15338 bp, 13 predicted proteins | sample 811421 | NCBI WGS metagenome assembly MDTG01 (sample SAMN05326645, study PRJNA326480) | marine metagenome | isolation source: seawater | place: Pacific Ocean: South East | collected 2011
AATCGCACAGAATTCAGGTCATGATGGTGCGGTGATAGCCGGTAAAATCTTAGAGAGTAAAGACAACTCTTATGGCTTTGATGCTCAATCAGGAAAGTTTTGTGACTTAGTAAAAGCTGGTATCGTGGATCCAACTAAAGTTGTAAGAACTGCTCTAATTGATGCTGTTTCAGTAGCTGCTCTTTTAACTACAACCGAAGCAATGATTACAGATAAGCCAGAAGATAAATCATCTGCTCCCGCAATGCCTGATATGGGTGGCATGGGTGGCATGGGCGGTGGCATGCCCGGCATGATGTAAATCTATATTTTAATACTTAGTTTTAAAAAAGCCGCTTAATGCGGCTTTTTTTAATTAATTTCTTGGAAATCTTTTTGTTTTTTATTAAGAGTTTTTATATTTTTTACATACTTAGTATTATTAATAAAATCTTTTCGACCAATAAGAGGGGATAAGTCTTCAATAGGCCTTCCAAACTCTAGTTTAGGACTGATTGTCTGATTCGGGTCAACTCGAACTTCGATAAAACTTGGACCTTTTTTATTCATAATTTTCTTAATTTTTGAAGGCATTATTTTTTGATTATCTATAAGCTCGTAAGGAAGATCGTAAGATTGAGCAATCTTTTTAAAGTTTGGATTTTGTAAACCTTTTTTTGAAGCTTCGTATCTTTTTTCCATGTACAAAGATTGAAACTGTCTAATAATTCCATATCCATCATTGTTGATAATAAATATTTTAATATTGAGATTATGTTTGCTTACTAAAAATAAATCTTGAACATTAATCATTAAACTTCCATCGCCATCTATGCATATAATAGTCTTATTTTTTTGTGCAAAAGCTGCCCCAATAGAGGCAGGAAGTGAGTAGCCCATAGGAGAATTTCCAAAAGCAGAAAATAGCCTCTGGCCATTTTTGATCTTAAAAGCTTGCATTGTCCAAGTTAAATGTCCCCCATCATCTGGGATAATGATACTATTAGATCTACAATGATCTGACAAAGCTCTTATGAAGCTGTAAACCTCAACATAATTTCTTTTAAATGTTGACTCTTTTTCATAAGGATATTTTCTTTTTAAGTTTTGACAATAATTAATCCATTCTTGATGATTATTAGAGTTAAATTTTGATTTAATCAAATTTCTTGTAAATATCGCAGCATCTTGGTGAATCTTTTTAAAAATTTTTGTTCCACGATTTTTATTTAATTCATTTTTATCTATATCTATAGAAATAATCTTTGCTGAAGGGGCAAATGTGTCAACTCTTGAACCAGTAGTTCTTGTATCTAATCTACATCCAATTGTGATCAACAAATCAGAGTTTTGTACTATAAAATTAGATGATCGATGTCCATATACCCCAAGTGTATTAAAATTTAAATTTTCATTATAGTCTAAAATGTCAAATCCTCCCCAAGTAAGCACATAGGGAACACGAATTTTTTTTAATAATTTTTTAATATGTTTTTCATTTAGACCTGACAATCTAATACCAGCACCCAAAATAATAACTGGTCTTTTAGATTTTTTTAGTAAGTCAAATATTTGTTCAGAAAAGTCAAAAAAGGAACCCATTTCGTTTTGAGATATTTTGAATTTAAATTTTTGTTTTTGAACATTTTCCTTTTGAATATTAATTGGAATGTCTAATAATACGGGACCTTTTCTTCCTGATTTAGAGAAGGTATATAATTCTTCCAGGACTTTATAAATTTTTTTCGAATTAGTAATTTGAATACTTTTTTTTGTAAAATTCTTTGATAATTCGACAATGTCAGTTTCCTGAAAACCAATTTGTCTACAATTTTTAGTTGATTTTAAAAAAGATCTTTGTTCATTCATATTAACTTGTCCTGTGATATGGATGTTAGGAATAGAGTCAAACCAAGAACAATAAATACCTGTTATTAAATTGGTAGCGCCTGGACCAGAAGTTACCATAGTAGCTGCAAAATCAGGACCTACTCTAGAGTAGGCATCTGCCATCATAGCAGCGCTTTGTTCATGTAAAGCACAGATATAATCAATATCTTTTCTTTTTGAGAAGCTATCAATTAAAAATCCAATAGCACCACCAGTGATCAAAAAAACATGTTTTACTTTATTTTTTTTGAGGTAATTAAGTACAACTTCTCCAGTTTTAATTTTCATAACTATTTAAATGTAACACAATTTTATTAATAGAGTGTTTTAAATCTTTTAAGCTTGATGTAAAAGCTAATCTAAAATTATATTTACAATTTATACCAAAATTATTTCCAGGTACTAATGCTATTCCATATTTCTTTAAAAGATGTTCACAGAAAATCTCGCCATCTATCCCGTAGTTTTTGAGGGAAGGAAAAATATAGAAACCACCATTTGGCTCCGCAAAAATTAATTTAGTTTTCCGAAACTTTTTAACGATGAAATTTCTTTTGTTGATATAATCCAATAAGTCTTTTTCTAAAAATTTCTTATTTAGCTTAATTGCTGTTATACAGGCATCCTGTATAAATGGAGGCACGCAAGAGACGATTGTTTCTGATAAAAGTCTCATTTTTTCAATTAAGTTTTTTGGTCCAATTGCGCACCCAATACGATAACCTGTCATAGAAAATGCTTTACTGAATCCATTAAGCACAACAACTTTACTAAGACATTTATCAAGACTTGAAAGACTAAAAAATTTATTTTTATCTAGTGTAATTCTGGAGTAAATCTCATCACTTAATATAAATAAATTGTTATAGCCTTTAATCAAATTATAAAGACCAACAAGGGTCTCTTTGGTTTGAATAACTCCAGTTGGATTACTTGGTGAGTTTACAATCATTAATTTAGTTTTTTTAGAGATTAATTTTTTAACTTCTTGAATTTCTATTTGGTAATTATTTTTTTCATTTAATTTCAAATATTTTATTTTTACACCATTAGCTTTTGATGCAGATATATAAGTAGGAAATCCTGGGGATGGAATTATAACCTCATCTCCTGGATTACATAATATTTTGATTAAATAATAAATTATAGAGTTGGCTCCTGTAGTGATTAAAACTTGATCAATATCAGGTTGAAAGCCTCTAGTTTTTTTTGTTGTGTTTACAATACATTCCCGAAGCTCATAATTACCAAAAGAACTTGTGTATTTTGTATTTCCTTTTTGAATAGATTTGATCATTCTCTCAGGAATAGATTTTGGAGTTCTATGAAAAGGTTCTCCTAATTCAAAATGGTATATTTTTTTTCCTTTTCTCTCTAATTCTTGTACTTGATTTAAAATCTGGAACATCTTTTGTCCTTTTAGGTTTTTTGAGAGTTTTGAGGGCATTATTGATAATTATATATTCCTTATTTTTTAAAACACTTAAAAAATATCATTTTTTCAATATGGATATCTATTATATTGTCTATTTGTCATTTTGATAAAACATAAATGGTCATATTAATTTTATTTAAATTATCATTGAAATTATATTTTATTATATTTTTATTTTTTGGTTTTAATTTATATTAAAAATTTATTAATGAATTTTATTGAAAATATTTTTTTGCAATTTCAAACTGTTTTTATGAATGGTGTTTTGGGTATTAGTCTTATCGAGCTATTCATAGTTTTTTTATCTTTTTTATTTGCTCTTTTTATAAGGGGTCTTTTTGCTAAATTTATTATTAATAAAATAAAAAGAATAATTCTTAAGACAACAAATTCAATTGATGACAAACTTTTTGATTCACTTATCCCTCCGATCAAACTTTTGCCAATTGTCATAGTTTTTCTGGCTATAACTCTTTATTTTGAAATAGACTCGACTTTAGGTTTTTATCTACAAAAGATTAATACCACATTATCAACTATATTTATTTTTTGGCTTATTCATCAAGCTATAATACCTCTCTCAAATTTTTTTCACAAACTTGATCAAATATTATCCAAAGCTTTAGTTCTATGGATAGTAAGATCTATAAAATATTTAATCATTTTTTTAGGCACTGTTGCTGTTTTAGAGGTATGGGGAATTAAGATAGGTCCTGTTATAGCAGGTTTAGGACTATTTGGCGTAGCTGTTGCGCTCGGGGCACAAGATTTATTCAAAAATTTAATTTCAGGTATAATGATTTTGTTAGAGAAAAGATTTCATATAGGAGATATTATTAACGTTCCTGGACACACAGAAGGAACTGTCGAGCATATTGGCTTTCGGTCAACTTTAATAAGAAAGTTTGACTCCACTCCAATAACAATTCCAAATTATATTTTTGCAGAAGCACCAATCTTGAATTATTCAAATAGAAATAATAGAAGAATTAATTGGACTATAGGCTTGCAATATAATTCTAAAATCAATCAGATAACTAATTTTACAAATAATATTAACAATTATATTAGAGAAAATGAAAATTTTTTAGTTAATGAAAATTTCAAATCTTTCGTTAGGCTGGATAAATTTAATGATAGTTCGATTGACATTTTGATTTATTGTTTTACTTCTACAAATGATTGGGAAAAATTTCTTGAAATAAAAGAGAAATTAGCAATGAAAATTAGTGAAGAAATTGAAGTACAAGGCTTAAGCTTTGCTTTTCCAAGCCAATCTATCTATATAGAAAAAAATTAATAATTTTAATAAGTTTTAAATAAATTATATTATTGTTCATATTGTTTAGCAGCTTTGACAAAAGTCTTTTCTTAAGTTTTTTTAAAAGTAATTATAAAAAATTTCAAAATACTTCTTTCTTTATTACGGGAGCAACAGGTTTCATCGGCAAATGGATAATCGGAGCTCTGATAATTGCTAATGAAAATTTTTTTTTAAAATTAAATATATATATTTTATCTCGCGATCCTGAAAAATTTAGATTGAAATACAAATATATAAGCAAGCAGCCTTATATCTTTATCATAAAAGGCGATGTAAGAAAAAGCATGTCTAATAAAGAATTAAATTTCTTACCAAAGAATATAGATTTTTTTATTCATGCTGCTAGCGATGTGGCTTCTAAAATATCTCCAATTCAGATGTTTGATGTTTGTATTAACGGAACAAAAAATATTCTTGAATTAGCAAAATTAAAAAATGCAAAAGATTTTCTTTTGATTAGCTCAGGCGCAATTTATGGAATACAACCAGATGAAATTAGTTCTTTAAATGAAAAATATCAAGGGTTGATGAATTGGCCAAATAAAGACAGTTATGCATATGGATTTGGTAAAATTGGTTCAGAATGGTTGACTCAAGAATACTCAAAAAAAAATCAATTTAGATCAAAAATAGCAAGATGTTTTGCATTTGTTGGACCTTACATGGAAATGGATAAACATTTTGCTATAGGTAACTTTATAAGAGACGCTTCTGCAGGAAAAGATATTTTTGTCAAAGGCGATGGAGAGGCTTTAAGAACATATTTATATGCAGGTGAATTATCAATTTGGTTATTAGAAATCCTAATTAATTCCTCAAATAACTCTATATATAATGTTGGTGGTTCAGAAATTATATCAATATCAGATTTAGCCACAAAAATTAAAAATATTATAAATCCAAAAGTATCGATAGTTTTTAATGAAAATGAAAATATAAAGTCAGATAAGTACATACCAGATATCAATAAAATAAAAAAAGAGTTAAATCTTTTTCCTAAAATAAATATCGACAAATGCATAATTGAAACACATAAGTGGTATACAAATTCTTATGAATAAAGAGAATTTGAATTCTATTAAAAATGAGAACAAAGATATTTTTTGGATATGGTGCCAGTTTCAATTCTCAGATATGAGATTTCTTGAAAATTTAAAATTAAAAGTAAATTCTGTATTAAAAGGACCAGATTTTGAGATTCATTTATCTCTTATTGGACCTTTTTTCAAAATGGATAGTTCAAAAATTTTAGAAATCAAAAAAATTGCAAAGAGTTCATTTAATATTCCAGCAATCTTATTAAAATATGATTATTCAAGCTACAAATATACATCGCTCTATATAGATGTCTTAAAAACAAAAGATTTAATCAATTTGAGAAATAAATTTATTAAAGCAATTCCTCCTCATACTAACTATGCTTATAAATTTGAACCACACATTAGTCTTTTTTATGGAAATGCCGAAACTTTCGAAAAGACTCAGCTGATATCTAAATTACCTAGTATTGACCGTAAGATTAATATAAATAAAATTTGCATAACACATATTGATGAGAAATTAGATCAGTGGAAAATTATTGAGAGAATTAAATTAAATTAAAAAAACATTTGTTATTTATTTAAATAATAATTTATATCTTAGACTCAGAGACTCAATTATAACTATAAATGAATTTTTTATTTTTTTTAAAAAGGTATCGTTGTTACCAAGACCATATATTCTTTTAGGAAAATTCACATCAAATCTATGAATTTTATAGTCATTTTTTTTAGCTAAAAAATATAAGTAAATTTCAATTGTAAAATTATTTGGAAAGACAGAGCATTTATTTAGTAGTGATCTATTAAAAACAACAGGTTGGGCCCCAATGTCATAAAGATAAGATCCGAAGACCATACTTATAAAAATCCCCATTGAACGAGTAAAAAAAACATCTAAAAAATTTCGACTATGTCTTAATCCTTTTACAAAATAATTACTTTCAACTGATTGATTTTCAATCCAGTTTATTGCTTTAATAAAATCATTAGGGTCAGTTTGAAGGTCTGCATGAGTATACCCTACAATATGACCTGAGGTTTTTTTCAAACCTTCAAAAACACCGTATCCAAATCCAATATTTTTTTTGATGTTAATGTGTTTAACATTAGTAAATTTATTTGAGTAAAATTCTACTTTTTCTCTTGTTTTGTCCACTGATCCATTATTTACTAAGATAATTTCATAAGATTTGTCATTAATTATATTCATTGCATTTTCTATGAAAGGATCAATATTTGACTCTTCGTTATAACAAGGAATTACTAGAGAAAATTTTGTTGTCATAAAAAATCTAAAAATATTTAAAATTTTAACTGATTAATATTCAATTTTTATATATTGTCAAAGTTTAATATTAAGACAAATATTTATCTAAAAACTACAAACTCAATATTACAACATTTTATTTGTAATTTTATTTGTAGATTCTATTGTTAAGCTGCTCATTTAAATGTTAATTATTCAACATAGAATTAATTCAATAGAAGACCTTTTAAAAATTGATAAAAATAGAGGGGTAGAAATAGACATAAGGTCATACAAAAATAATTTAATTTTGGAACATGAGCCTTTTTTAAAATCTTTAAGTTTTGAAAGCTGGCTAGATCATTTTAATCATAAATTCTTAATTGCTAATATCAAAGAGGAGAGAATTGAATATGATGTTATTAAACTATTAAATTCTAAAAAAATTAAAAATTTTTTTTTGTTAGACTCAACTATCCCCATGATACATAGTCTAAACAATTTAAAATTTTATGATATTGCTTTGAGATTATCTTATTATGAAAGTAGTGAAAACTTTATCAATTTGGCAAAAAACAATATCCTCAATAAATGGCTTTGGATAGATACTTTAAATGGCTCCTTTCCATTAACCCTTAATAGACTAATACAACTAAAAGAAGTAGGTTATAAATTATGTTTGGTGTGTCCTCAGCTTCCCTTAGGTGAAGAATTTGAAATTTATAAATTTGAACATAAAAATAAGAATTTTATAAAATATATTGATGCTGTTTGTACAAAAAATATAAAGTTTTGGAGTAAATATGAAAATTAATTTTGGTGTTCATCTTGGTTTTGCTACTACACGTTACCCAGAACCAGAACAATGGGCAAAAATTGTGAGAGAAGACTTAGAGTTATCTCATGTACAATTTATATCTGATCTTTTACCACCCGAACTTAATGATGAAATAATTGATGAGCAAATTGAAAAAATAAATGATTGTGCAAAGAAATATCAAATAAAAATTGATAATACTTTTACAAGTCCACGTTATAATTTTATGGCACATCCAAATATTGCAATATCTGATTATTGGTTTGAGTGGTTAAAAAAATTTATACTAATTAACTCAAAACTTAATTGCAAAGGTACTGGATCTGTTTTAGGAATTTACTCATTTGACTCATTTAAAGAAAACGAGGGTGCGACTGATCAATTAATAAGTAAATGGAAAGATCTTTCCATATATGCAGAAAAACATAATCTTGAATATTTAATTTGGGAGCCGATGTCAGTTAAACGAGAATTAGGAGAAACTATCAAGAACACTCAAGATTTACATGAAAGATTAAATAACAAGAGTGGCGGGGTTCCAATCAAAATTTGTTTAGACGTTGATCATGGTGATGTAACTTCAAAAAATTCAGAGGATTTAGATCCTTACGCATGGATTAAAAAAATTGGAAAGAATAGCCCTGTTATTCATATGAAACAAAGAACAATCAATGTGCACGGTCATAAACCTTTTACCAAAGAATACAATAGAGAAGGCTTGATCTATCCTGAAAAGATAATAGAAGAGTTAAGAAAGTTAAGTATTGAAGAAGTTTATATTTATCTTGAGCTATCTTTTAGGGAACGAGAACCTTATGACAGTAATGTTATCAGTGTATTAAAAGAGTCTGTAAATTATTGGAAAGAATATTTATAGTGAAAGCTCTTAGGCTTATATCACCTGGAAATTTAAAATTATTAAACAATGTTAAAGTTCCAAAAGTTTCTGATAATTCAATTTTATTAAAAGTAAATTACTGTGGTATTTGTTCATCAGATATAAAATTCATTGACAAATCTCACAGAATTAAGAAATACCCAATTACTCTTGGTCATGAAATCTCTGGAACCATAGAAAAAATTGGAAAAAAAATTAATAACTTTAAAATAAATGATAAGATAATTTTAGGTGCGGAAATACCATGTGGTAATTGCCATTATTGTAAAACCAATAGATCTGATTTTTGCACAAACCAAAAATCAGTTGGAACATTACTTAATGGAGGTTTTTCAGAATATATATTATTAGACTCACAATTTATCAATTTTGGACCCATTTCTAAAATTAACAAAAACGATTCCCTTAAATATGCCTCTTTATCAGAAAGTGTTGCTTGTGTGTTTAATGGTATTGAAAATACTAAGCAAAATACCTTTAACTCTATTTTAATTTTAGGGTGTGGATATATGGGTATTGTATTTGCATACGTTTTATCCAAAAAATTTAAAAATAAAAAAATTTTAATGGTTGATAATAATTTTGAGAGAATAAAATATATTTCGAAATTGAAGATAGCATCTGTTTATAAAAAAGATTTTAAAGACAAAAATTTTATAACTGAAATTCTTAAAAAAAATAACTCAAATAAATTTGATTTTGTGATTTCATCAAACAATCTTTTAATTTCACATGAATTATCTATGGAACTTGTTTCAAAAGGAGGCTTTGTAAACTTATTTGGTGGGATCCCCAAAGATAATGATGATATTTTGCATATTTCAGCAAATAAAATACATTACGACCAGATACATTTAAGCGGATCCTTTTCATCAAATAAATCACAATTACAACAAGCTTTTAAATTTATAAATAAAAATAAATCATTTTTTAAAAATCTTATAACTGAGGCTTTAGATCTTGATCAAGCTCTCAAATACTTTAATCTTGTTAGAGAAAATAAAGTTATTAAAGCTATTGTAAAAATATAAATAAAAAAATATTATATTTGTCTTAAATAACATCAAAATTCTTAAAATTAATGAAGTTCACTGAATATACTAATCTTATTTCCAATGAAATTAAAGATTGTCTTCTAAAAATAAACCCAGATGAATCGCAAAATTTGGTTAATGAAATTTTAAATGCTGAAAAAGTTTTTCTCATAGCTGTTGGTAGAGTCTCTTTATCTCTTCAATGCTTTGGAAAAAGATTATCCCACCTAGGAATAAATGTAGAGCTTGTAGGATCATTAACCGAAAAACCAGCGACCAAAAATGACTTATTGATAGTTGCCAGTGGTTCAGGCGAGAGTATTTTGCCTGTCAATATTGCTAAAAAAGCATCTGATTTGGGTACAAAAATTGGATTGATAACATCCGCTGAAAGCTCTTCTTTGAAAGACCTATGTGATTTTTACGTTACACTAAACTCACCGACAAAATCAGTATCTCACGGAAACATTCCAAATCAAAGCTTATCAGACTCTGCAAGTAAATCGTCACTATCTGTGCAGCCAATGAGCTCATTGTTCGATCAAGCTTTACATATTTATGGCGATGTTATTTCTATGATAATTTTTGAACAAAAAAATATTGATAAAGAAGAATTATGGAAATACCACGCAAACTTAGAATAAAAAAATTGAAAATAATAGCATTTAAATTTAATCAAAGAGGTAAAATTATTTGAAAATAATCGTTCCATTAGCTGGTGATAGTGAAGATTTTCATAAAAAATTTGGAACAATTAAACCTCTTACAAAAGTTGGAAATGAGACAGTTATTGAAAAATTTTTGTATTCTTTCAAATTTAATTATGAATATATATTTATTTGTAGATTAAAGGATATTCTTGATACTGATCTTATTGAAAAGATTAAAAGTTCTAATGTTAAATATCAACTCATTATTCTTGATAAAGAAACGGCAAATGTAATTGAAACTATTTTATGTGCCCAGAATATAATTAATGATAACGATAGTATTATTGTCGTTCATCCAGATGCAGAAATTTATTTTGATAAAGACTTATTTATTGAGCAAATTAAAGATAATTGTGGTCTAATTTTTTCATATAATCACTTTAATCCTACTTTTTTAAAAAGTGATTTAGTTGGCAGATGCAAAATTGATCAGAATGACAATGTTCTTGAGGTAAAAGAAAAAAGTATATTTAATGAAAATGAAGAAACCCTTGCAGGGATTTATTATTATTCAAAATGGTCTGATTTTAAGAAATATTCCAAAAAGCTATTTAAAAGTCAAAACTCTATAAATGGTATTTTTTATGAAAGTCAAATCTTTAACGAATACATAAAAGATAACAAAAGTGTTAAAAATTTTAGTGTTAATAAGTTTATTAGTTTAGGATTAATAAAAAATATTGAAGAGTATAATTTTTGGTTTAAATACAGAAAATCACAAAATAAAAATGAAAAAAAATCTAAAACTTTTGATCAATTAAACTTAATTCCAGCTTGTGGAGAGGGCAAAAGGTTTTCAGATGAAGGTTATAAAAATATTAAGCCATTGATCGAAGTTCAAGATACCACAATGCTTAATGCAACAATTAATGCTCTGCCAAAAGCAAAAAAAAACATTATCATAATTTTAGAAGAACATGAGAAAAAACACAAAATTATATCTAAACACAGCAGTCTTCCAAATACAGAATTTATAACTCTCAGTTCTAAAACTGATGGTATGGCAAGAACTTGTATTATGGCTAAAGAAAAAATTGACCCTGCTGCCCCATTATTAATCTCTTCTTGCGATTATTCTTTGGTTTATGATGAAGAAAAATTAAGCACCATAATAGAGACAGTTGATCCTGATGTTATAATATGGACATTCAAAAACTATCCAGACGCGCGTATACAACCATATGCATATGCTTATATTAGAGAAAAAAATGGTTTAGTTACTAATATCTCTGAAAAAATTCCTATAAGTTCAAAGCCAAATGAAGATCAGGTTGTTCAAGGTATATTCTATTTTAAAAAAGCTGAACTTTTTTTTGAAGCATCTAATGCTATGTTTGAAAATGAAAATCATGTGAATGGTGAATATTACATAGCCACATCAATAAATGAATTAATTAAAATAAATAAAAAAGTGACTTATTTTGAAGTAGATCAATATATTTGTTGGGGTACACCACATGATTTTGAAACTTATAATTTTTGGATGGAAATAAATGAGAGGTGAATAAAATAATATGAAGGCATGTATATTAAATGGAGTTAAAGAATGGAGTTTTTCGGAGACACCTTATCCTGAAAACTACGATAAAGATAACTATGCAATAATCAAAACTACATTAAACGGAATTTGCAGCACTGATATTTTAAGATCAATGAAAAATGGTTTTTACTCATATCCAATAGTCCCAGGACATGAAATAATTGGTCAAATTGAAGAAATTAAAGGGAATAAAGATTTAAATATCAATGATAGAGTAGCTGTATATCCTCTTATTCCTTGTGAGAAATGTGTACATTGTAGTAATAAAGATCCGAATTTATGTGATAACTATAATTTTTTAGGATCTAGGACTAACGGTGGTTATTCAGAATTTCTAGTTGCTCCAATTAAAAATCTCGTCAAAATTCCAGATAACGTGTCTAATGAAAAGGCAGTTTTTACAGAACCACTTGCAGTAACTTTACACTCATTTAAGATTGCTGAAAGTTTCTTAAAACCAAAAAATATTCTTATTATAGGTCTAGGACCGATCGGATTGCTCGTTGCAATGTGGGCAAAATATAAAGGAATTAAAAATGTTTATGGAATTGATCGAAATAAAAATAGATTTGAAATTTTTAAAAAAATTGGATTTGACAATTGTATTGATACTAAGTCAAATGATTTGGAGAAATTTAATCAAGATGATATTAAATTTGACTCTGTTTTTGAATGCTCAGGCTCAGTGCTGTTACAAAAAATTGGAATTAATAAAACCATGAAAAAAGGCCAGTTTATTCTATTAAGTAACCCAAATGATGATTTGCTTATGGATAAGGAAACATATTCTAAAATTTTGAGAAGTGAAATTAATTTTAGAGGTTCATGGAGCTCTAAAATATCTCCAGATAATGAATGGAAGGAGGTTTTGTTTTTACTTAGTCAGAATTTACTCGACCCCTCTATTTTAATTTCAAATAAAATAAAGCTTAGTGAATTACCTACTACAATGCCTTTAATGTATGAAAAAAAATTTGAATTTATTAAGGTTGTTGTTGAATAAAGTAAATATTTTTCATTTTATTAAATATATCTACTTTAACAATTTTTATAGTTGAGTTTTTGGTCGTAAAAAAATTAAATTTTAGATAAATGGATTATTTGTTAAGCCTCTCAATTATTTTTATATGTATATTAAATGGTTTAGTTTTATCAAAAATATCTGGCATTGCACTTTATTTTGATAAATTAAAACCTTTATTTTTTGGGTTTTCATATTTCATTGGTATTTTATTTTTGATTGTAACAGTTCGGGTATTTTCATTTATTTTTTCAAACGCATTGATTGGTTTAATATTTTTTGCATCATTTTCAATATTAACTATTTTTTTTTATGGTAGTTATTTATTTAATTCATTTAAAAATAGCATCAAAATTAGAGAATTTTTTTATTTTATATTTTCATTCATAATACTCTTCTTTGTTTTATTGATATATTGGTTAAAAGATACAAACATTAACTATATTGGGGCATTTATTGGCTCTCTCCATTCTGTAAAATATGTAAATCTTGCTGAATATATTTTGCAAAATAATTATATTCCAATTATTGGTCAAAATACTGGCCAATCTATAATTACATATCTCTTATTATTTATGGGAGTAAAGTCTGGTTATATTGTTTTGACCACTTTTCTAGTTGCATCAATGATATTTCTGACTTTGATTATTTATGATTTGTTTTATTTGCTTTTAAAAAATAAAGTATTTAGCATATTTGCTACATTTATTTTTTTTGTCGCAAATACTGCTCTTTCTACATCGCATATTCTTATTATTGACTCAGGTAGTCCATTTATTTTAAACGGTTATACTGATACTATCATAGGGATTGCTATTATAATTATACTTACCACTCTCTATAGTGTTTACTCAAAAATAGATAAAATAAATATTTACATTTATCCATTAATTCTCTTATTGCTTATTGGTTCATTTTTTGTTGCACCTCAAAATATTCCTTTGTTGATAGGCACAATTATCTTAATTTCAATTTTTAAAATTCATATAAAACATAAGTATATTATTGGAGTATTATTATTCCTTTCTTTAATAATTTCTATTCCACAGGGAGGAATGTTAACACCTTCTTCTTTACAAGATGAACCTGAAATTAATGGAATGGTTAAACTATATGCTGAACACACAAAAAATAATTCCTTTTTAAGAATTAATCCAGGTTTATTATTTCATATTCATCACATAGACTCTTTTGACTCAAGCAATCATTACGAAAGAAGAAAATATATCGAAGTATTATTGGACAACCCTGATTTAAAACAATTTAAATTTGCTCTATTTTATTTTGAAGAAATGGTTATCACTTCGATAAGGATATTATTTTTTCCTATAATGGGATTTATTTTATTATTTTTATACTCTAGTAGATTCAAAGAGAAATACTTTATAGAAAGTAATATAATAGATTTCAAAGTATTAAAAACTCTTGGCCTTTCGGTATTCTTATTAGGGTTTTTTGTTGCCTTTTCATTTGATGTCCGTGGTTTTAAATGGGAAATGTCTAGATTTATGATACCAGGTATAGTATTTGGAATGTTTAGTTTTATACTTTTTATACTTTTGATAATACAAAATAATAGATCTCATATTCGTTTAAAAATTTTTACTTTGTTAATAATTACTTGTATTGGTCCAGTTTCAAATTTTTTCTTGATTATGCAAAAAAGAATATTTGAGAACAGTAATTTAGATATATTAGAGAATCGCTATAAAACCTTTTCAAATACAGAAATAGAATAAATTTTGATTTAAAATTTATTTTTATTGCTGCAAATTTCTTTTAATAATCTTTTGTTTGTAATCAATATCTTGTTAATATCAAAAAGATTTCTAAAAACTTCAAAATTTAAATATTAATATATATAAAATATGTTAATAGTATGCATATGAAGCACAGTATAAGAGTTCCTTATGGAAAAAGCACTCATGGAAAAGAAGAGATTAATGCAGTAATAAATGTTTTAAAAAATTCTACTCAAATGGGCGAAAACGTAAGATTATTCGAAAAAAAAGTTTCAAAACTTTTCTCTAAAAAATATGGTCTTATGGTTAATTCTGGTTCTTCTGCATTGCTTCTAGCTATTGAAAGTCTTAATTTGCCAAAGGGTAGTGAGGTTATTACTCCTGCTCTAACATTTTCAACCACAATTTCCTATATAATTAAAAATGGATTAACCCCGGTTTTTGTAGATGTAGAAAAAAATTCATATTGCATGGATTTGTCACAAGTAGAAAAAAAAATTACTAAAAAAACCAGAATCATTCTTGCTCCTCATCTTATGGGTAACATAGTTAATTGGAGAATTTTAAAAAAAATCAAATCAAAATATAAAAATATTCTCTTTATTGAAGACTCAGCAGATACGATTGGATCTTCTATAAATGATAAGCCTGCAGGTTTA
>MDTG01047890.1_pt1 | contig 15337 bp, 4 predicted proteins | sample 811421 | NCBI WGS metagenome assembly MDTG01 (sample SAMN05326645, study PRJNA326480) | marine metagenome | isolation source: seawater | place: Pacific Ocean: South East | collected 2011
CATACAGTAGGAGACTACTTAAGAAACGCTCTATAAATAAATATAAATAACTCGGATTCAGTCTTACTATACAGGCACTAGTGCTATGGCAGCTATTATTTCAGAAAAGTTTAGAATCTTCAATGCGAAGCAATTTCTAGAATCTTTAACAGAAGGTACAAACGATGCAGATGCAGCGCGTACCAGAATGTATTTCTTCGTTGGAAGATCTTCTAGGTGGGATGCTTACTTAGAAATTTTCAACGTAAGTGGATCATTTCAAATTAGAGAAACTGTAAGCGGTGGTGGATGGAGTGGTGTAGTTGCTGCTGCATATTCTAACAGCCTTCTACTTAATACCGTTCTACCGACTCCAACTACAACTCCATCATTTGGAACTACTATTACTGGTGGAACTAGTGGTGCTACTTCTAAGAGTGGTACATACAGATACGGTACTGAAGATGTACCTCCAATGCCATTGGATAATTTTTCTGAGAAAAGATCTGTATACGAAGAACTAATTGCTGCCAAGAGAGTTACTGGTCCCTTTGCTCGTCTTGTAGTTCCCCGTTATAACTGGAACCTTGCGCTGAATCCAAAATTTGATATGTACCGTCCAAATTATTCTCCAACACCAGGTGGTGGCGGAGCTATTGGCGTTGAAACTGCACTAGGGTCTTCTTCACTATCTACTTCAAAGTTCTATGTAATGAACTCTTCATACGAAGTGTTTAAGTGTTTATATAACGGCGAATCCCCCACGAATCCAACAGGACAAAACGCTACCTACGAACCAAAATCTCAACCAAGTGCTGGTCAGGGTACATTTGATGCTGGTACTGGTATCTACACAGAACCAGCAGCAACTGCTGGTTATATTTGGAAGCATATGTTCACACTCCCTACGAGTGATGTTCTTTCATTCCTTTCATCCGACTTTATGCCTATTGCTTCTACATCTGATTCATCAAGAATTGCAGTTGAAGCACTTGCAGTTGATGGATCTATTAATGTATCAGTAATTCGTGATGCAGGAACTGCATTACCTGCTTCTGCTACATTATATACTGCTGTTCAGGGTGATGGCACTGGAGCAATTATTAAATTTGAAACTAATGGTTCGGGAACTATTACATCTACAGAAGTAGAGGCGAATGGCACCGGTTACTCATATGGTAACGTTATTCTTGAAACCGGATCTGTATTTACCGATGCTGGTCTCACAGCTGCTGCTGGTGCATTTGCAGGAACTGCTTCAATTGAAGCAGTTGTTTCCCCAGAAGGTGGACATGGGTCACACGCAGAAGATGAATTCTTTTCTAAGCGTGTAATGACTAATATTCGCTTAACCTATGATGAAGGACAAGGAGACTTCCCTGTAGATAATGATTTCCGTCGTATTGGTATTATTCAAGATCCTTATGAGTATGGCACTAGTACATTTGCATCTGCAAGCACACTTCGTGGTACAAGAGTACTAAAATTAAATGGTGCTACTGCAGGTTATGTTGCAGATGAAATGATTACTCAAACTGTAACCGGAGGAACTGCAAAAGGAACTGTAGTATCTTGGGATGCAACAAACGGTATTTTGAAGTATTATCAATCAGCATCTCTACACACCGATGGTGGTAAAATTCTAGCATTTGAATCAAATGCATCAAATGCAGTTGTTGGTAGTACCTCTTCAGCATCCGGAACGGTTGATACTGCACAGAATGCGGTTCTTTCTGATATCTCATTTACAGGTGGTCTTGCATCCCCTGAATTAGAACCAAACTCAGGAGAAATCGTATACATAGAGAATAGAAGAGAGATTACTAGAGCTCCCGACCAAATTGAGGTCATTAAGCTAGTAATTGAATTCTGATTAGTTGACTTAGAGATCGTGCGAGATGCCCCAAAAGACTAACCTGAACGTAGCTCCATTCTACGACGATTTTGACCAAGAGAAAAATTTCTATAAAGTTTTAATCCGTCCTGGATATTCTATTCAGGCAAGGGAGTTAACTCAGTTACAATCTATTCTACAGAATCAGATTGAACAGTTTGGCAAGTACGCTTTTAAGCAAGGCGAACTTGTCATTCCTGGTGAGGTGGGTTTAAATACTAAACTTAACTTTGTTAAGTTGTCTTCTATTTCAGAAATTCCTGTAAATCAGGATGGGCAAATTGTATATAAAAAATACGACGCTAGCGGTCTCAAAGGGGAAACTCTTAGAGGTTTGACCTCTGGTGTCGTAGCGACTGTTGTAGAGGCATTCACGGCGTCTGAGACTGCTTCTGATGTCATCTATGTAAACTATACTAATAGTGGTGATGCAGGAAACGAAGAAACTTTCCGACAAGGTGAAACATTAGAAGTAGTAGGTGGAGTTAACACACCATTACTAGTTGTTGGAACTGATGGTAGTGTTCTTCCTACAAGTATTGAAGTAACTAATCCTGATACTTCCGAAGTTACATCTTTAGAAAGTCCTGCTATGGGATATGCTTCTGCTGTAAAAGTAGAAGAAGGAATTTATTTTGTCAATGGGTATTTTGTTAGGAACAATACTCAACTATTAGTTATTGATCGTTACTATAATAAACCATCTGCAAAGATTGGATTTAAGATTGTTGAAAGCATCATAACTCCAGAAGAAGATGCATCTTTATATGACAATTCTATTGGGTCTAGTAACTACACTGCTCCTGGAGCACATAGACTTCAAATTGTATTAAACATTGTAAAATATTCTTTATCTGAGATTACAGATAAGAATTTTATTCAACTCCTTACAGTTCGTTCAGGAGTTGTACAAAGTATTGTATCTCAAACTGATTATAATTTACTAGAACAGACTCTTGCGAGAAGAACTTATGATGAGTCTGGAGATTATGTAGTTGATAATTTTTCATTAGATATCCGTGAATTTTATCAGCAAAATGGTAATCTAGGTGTTTATGGTCAAGATGAATTCGGATTAGTTAATGGTTTAGAATTACAAGAAGCAAAAGAAAAATTAGTTGCCAGTATTGGACCAGGTAAAGCATACATTAAAGGGTATGAAATTGTTAACAAAGAAACTAAGTATCTTAATCTCAGTAAGGCAAGAGAAACTTTAAATCGGGAAGATATTAGACTCAATACTAAAGGTCTACCTACTTATAAAATAACAAATACATTTGGATCAATCCCACTAAATGCAGAAGGTTCAGAACTAACTGCATATCCTAATATTTTTCTTTGCAGTAATTTTAATGATGGCAGTATTGGATCAAACAATACAGAAGGACCTAACGATTCAAAACAAACACTAAGTCGTAGAGGACAATTTTTTGATGTAAATTCTGGTATTAAAACCATTTACATCAATATTGATACATTCTACGCAAATACATATTCAACTTTAACAGATGCTAATTTTGAATCAGTTTTAGGAACTCTATGGTTTGTACAAACAAGAACTGATGTTGGAGCACCATCTGTAGTCAATTCTGTAAAATCTTTAGCATTCTCAAAAGTTAATAGAATTGAAGTAAATTCAAGTACTGGAGTAACATTTTTAGAACTCACTATTACAGGAAGAAAAGATTTACTAGATTCGTATTTCTTGGAGTATGATACTTCATCAGGATCAAATTACAGAGAAGTTTATTTAACTCAAAATGATGCAATCAATGGTTCTACACCATTTGGAACTGTTATTGATTACAATGAAACAATTACTCCAGTAATTGGTCTTGCTAAACCAAGTAATTTTACGTTAATTGAACGAGGATCCGGATTCAATGAAGACTCCGATTCGGTAGTTTCCAAAGGTAGATTATCAAACGGAGATGGTGTATATAACACTACATTTGGATTATCATATTTTGACCCTCAGTTCTTTACTAAAATTTTATTAGACGAAGAGATTGTTGCAGATGGTAGATTTTCATCTGGTAAGTATGTTTATGGTTTAGAAAGCGGTGCCTATGGAGTTGTAGAAGGTCCATCTGATGGCAAGTTTACAACTAATAAAACATTAATGGTTAAGACTCTTTTCGGTAACTTCATGTCCGGAGAGACTATTAGAGATGAAGATAACAACTCAGTGAGAGTTGCAAAAGATAATACAATTTCTCACTTTATTGTTAATAACAGAGGTTCTAATTATGTTGATGGATCAAAGTTGAGAATTGATGGTGTTGAATTTGATTCATCTAAAGTAAATTTAACTATTGCAAGTGGTGCTATTGTAAGTGCCGTGGTTTCTAACAGAGAGTTATTCAACCAAGAGTATTCAAAACCTCCGGTTATTAATGTAATTCAAGGAGATGGTGGTGGTACTCCTAGTGCATCTGTAATTACACCAGTTCTTGTTAGAAATTCCGTAGTTACATATACTCCACAAAATGTAAAATCATTTTTCTGTGAATATGGATCGGGAAATGCTAATAAATTTACTTCTGATATAGAAGTTAATAAAGAAAAATTTACCGAAATTACATCTATTACTAATTTTACTTTTAGTGGTACTAAAGGAAGAAAGTTTATTGAGTGTAATGGGTTTGGCGGAGATGCAACTAAATTTGTCAGTCAAGGAGATTTAATCCAATTCTCAGATTCTACAGATACTATTATTAAATCAGTTGTACAATATTCAACAAAACCTGAAGGTGTTTTAAAATCAAGAGTTTATCTTGATAGATCTTTACCACAAGATGTAAGTAATAGTAGTGTTGTTAGAGTTCGTCCTTCTATTTCAAACTTCAATCAAGGAACGTTACTTTATAAAACTGGATCTAATCAAGTAAGTTCTATTGTAGTAGATAGCGAAGATTCAAAAATTGCTTATTTCTTAAGAAGAGATTTTGTTACTACTGGTGTTGGTGGCGCAGGAGTAATTACTTTTGCTGCTCAACTCCCATTTGGAACTCAGAGATTTGTTTCATTCTCAGAAAGTAATTTCTTAATTACTGTTTTAGATCCGGGTGATGCTCCTGATATTGCAGAAGGTGATATAATTTATGTTACACAAAATCAAGTTATAATTAAAGCATCAAGTGATTCTGCTAGTGGATTAACTTCTGGTAGTGTAATGCTAAATCTAGCATCAACATATTTTGGATCAATTCCTAGTGGTGGTGCATATCCGACGTTAAAATTAACTGCAACATTAGAAGTAACTAAAGCAAAACCAAGATTAAAAACTGCAGTAGTCAATAAGAGAATTATTATTGATTCTCCTGGAGACATGATCATACCTTTTAGAGGAAGTGATTATGACTCTGAAAGTCTTGCTATCTATAGTTATGCTGATGTATACAAGTTAAGATATGTTTATGAAGGATCTTCTTCAGAACCTCCTGTTGTTGTTAGAAATGGAAATCTTGTTAGTGGAATAGATGTATCTAATAGATTTACATTTGACGATGGTCAAAGAGATACCGTTTATGACGTTTCCCGTATTGTATTAAAACCAGGGTTTAATCCTCCATCTGGACAATTAGTAATTGCATTTGATTATTTTGAACATACCAGAGGAGATTTTTGTACAGTTGATTCTTACCTCCATGAAGCAGGTGTAGGACCAGAAGAGATTCCTTCATTCAATTCACCAACGTTAGGTAAAATTTCACTAAAAGATGTTCTTGATTATAGACCTAAAGTAGATAACGATTCTATTATTTCTGGATTCCAGGATAATGCGTTACTATCTGCTGCTAATACTAGATCTTTTACAGGAACCGGTGGAGTTATTACAAGTACTCCTGCTCCAGATTCTAATTTAGAGTTTACATTCTCATTCACTCAAACTCAATATCTTGATAGGATTGATGCGTTATTCCTCAATAAAAAAGGTGAGTTTATTATTAAAGAAGGTAACTCTTCTCTAAATCCAACAAAACCAGATTTAGTCAGTGATGCAGTACCTTTGTACTACATGTATGTACCTGCATTTACACAAAGTAGTAAAGATGTAAGAATTACTGCTGTTGATAACCGTCGTTATACGATGCGTGACATCGGTAAGTTAGAGAAGCGTATTGAACGTCTTGAATATTATACCTTATTAAGTGTATTAGAACAGCAAGCATTAAATATGCAAATCATTGATGCTGCTGGTGTTAATAGATTTAAGAGTGGATTTATCGTAGATAATTTTGAAACTCATAGAATTGGTTCTTTGCAATCTCTTGACTATAAGTGCTCTATTGATACTCAGCAATCTGTTATGAGACCTCAATCAAAAGAGGATTCTTTTGCTTTAATTGAGGTTAATCAGCGAGATGACCAAAGATCTATTTCAGGTTATGTTAAAAACAATGATCGTGTCACATTACCATATTCAGAATTAGAACTATTAGGTAATAGTTTTGCTACAAAGACTATTAATCCAAATCCATTTGTTGTCTTACAATACGTTGGTGATGCATTTGTCGGACCTAATGTAGACTCTTGGTATGATACAAGTGTTGCTCCATTAGTAAATGACAATAATACAAATCTATATTCAATTTTCTTAGCAAAAAATGAATTAAAGGATGCATTCTCAAGTATCTACAATTCGTATAAAGTTAACTGGTTAGGTGCGAGTAGGTCGTTCTTTAATATTGCATCATTCTCAGATGTTAATAGTAACATATCAGATTCTTCAGTAACAAGTGCTTCAGTTGGTAGTTCTTCTAATATCAGTCCAGAAAATAATGAAATTGGAAAAGGTATTTCCACTAAAGGCGTAGGGAATAATGTTATTTCAACTTCGTTATCTTTCTTTGCTAGAAGTATTCCCGTTAAATTTAACATTAGTAGACTGAAACCAAATACAAATATTTCAGTCTTTATGGAAAGTAGAGATATTTCACGTTGGGTTAATCCAGATTTTAGATATACCGGTATTGCAGGAAATTCTCTATCATCTTTTAACAGTCAAGTTAAGACCGATGAAAATGGTAATGCTAGTGGTATTATTTTAATTCCTGCTGGTCTTCCACCTAGAGAAAATGCTACATGGACTGGTGATACTAAAACAGTTGTATATGATACTGATGCTGATGAAATGAGATTTTCAACAGGAGTAAAGACTATTAGATTTACATCTAGCTCTACTGATGAATCTAAAGATGAAGTAGATTCATATGCAGAAGTTAAGTTTTATGCAACAGGTCTTCTTCCAGAAAATCCATCTTCAATTATATCAACTACTCCTGCATTCTTTAAATCAAATGAAGGAATTCAAACTACCGATAGTAATACTGAAAATCCAATCAAACCAAATCAACTTGCCCAAACATTTAAGGTAGAAGGATTTGAAGGTGGTGTGTTTGTAACTAGTTTAGATCTGTTTTTCTCTGCAAAGAGTAGCACTATTCCACTAAGAGTTTATTTAACTGATACTCAAAGTGGCAAACCAGGAAAAAATATTATTCCGGGAACTCAAAAAATTCTAAATCCAGAAACTTATTTGAGAGTTTTTGCGAGTGAAACTTTAACTGTAACTAAAGATGAGAAGGTAGTTGGATCTTCTTCTAATGCATCTGGTCCTATTTCAAAAGTTTTTGATAAGAACAATGTTGCAGTTAATCCTTCAACAACGGGAGTATTTACGTTAACTAATGACCAAGTTTATACTTTAGTCTTAAGTAATCATAATGGTAAATTGTTTAACCCAGATGAATTTTTAGAAGTTCCATCTATAACAGAATCTAATAATGCAAATAACAAAACATCAACTTTAAAAATTACTAAAGATTCGGGAAGAGTTACCGACCTAAAAGTTAAGAACACTGGTTCTGATTATGATTCGGCAATTTTAACTATTGAAAGTCCTCAATTGCCAGGTGGTGGTAATTCAACTGCTACAGTTAGAGTTTCTGGTGGTAAAGTTTACCACACAGAAATTGTACTTCCTGGATCGGAATATACAGAACCTCCGGCAGTTATTATTAGCGGAACCGGAACTGGTAATGCTGGTGCTGAAATTGAGTCATTTATTACTATTGATAGTCCTGCAGTTCGTATGGGTATTGCTATTGATGAAGATGGGGTGACTAAATCAACTACTCCAACAAACTTTATGTTTGATTATCCAGTATATCTAGAGTCAGATACTGAGTACTCTATGGTTGTAGAAACAGATTCTATAGATTATCTCATCTGGGCGTCTAAGTTAGGTGAAACTGAAATTGCTACTAGTACTACAGTAACAACTCAACCTGCGTTAGGATCATTATTTAAATCTCAAAATACCAATAATTGGGTTGAAGATTTATTTGAAGATGTTAAATTTAAACTTAACCGTGCAGAATTTAATACCGAAAGAACGGCATCTTTATTACTCACAAACGAAGATCTAGGATATGAAAAATTAGAACTTGATAGTGTTGAATCTAATGCAGAATCAAATACTTCTGCTACATCAACATTGTTTAAGAATAATAATTTTATCCTTAAAGTAAATCATTCAGATAATGGATTTGATTCTGATAAAAAATCATATGTATTTTTTAAAAATTGTTTAGATGTTGGAGGAGTTGCTGCTTCACAACTTAATAGTAGACTATATCAAGTTCATAATACGGGTATAGATTACTATAACATTTTCTCTAGTAGTAGATCTTCGTCAAATGCTTTTGGTGGAGGAGATTCCATCTTAGCATCATATAACAGAAAATTTGAAAAGTTACACGCAGTAGTTCCTTTCTTATCTTTTGGAAATACCAAAGTTACTAGTTTTGTACAAACAACTAATGTTTCTCCAGTAGATGATAATGTTAATACATTTACTTCATATAGTCAAACTGGTTACGAGAAAACATTCTTAAACGAAGATATATTTTTCATTAATCAGAAGTTAATTGCTTCAAGAGTAAATCAAATTATTAATAATTTGGATAGATCACTTACATATAAAGTAGATCTTTCAAGTTCAGTTTCCCATCTATCACCCATCATAGATCTATCTCGTTCCACAGTTAAAACTATTACAAATAAAGTAGAAAATGCAACAGGTTCTGAAGATAGATTTGGAAGAAGAAATCAGATTCTAGAATTTTATCCAGTGTATAATTTTATTGTTTCTGGAATTGATACTACATCAGAAATTATTCAATCAAATCAGACTATTGCGGGATCAACAACCAATGCATCTGGTGAAATTATTAAAGTTACTGGTACTACAGTATATGTCAAGTTAAAAACTACTAATGCATTTACTCCAGGTGAACAATTAAGTTTTTCAAATCAGACTTTTGCTGGAACTACTACAGTAGCTTTGTCGGGTGCATCTAAAGAAGTATTCCAAATTCCTAATATAATTGTTCCTCCAACATACGTAACAGCAAGAAATCCATCAGTTCTTGCTGAAACTTATGACAATAAAATTACAGGAAAAATTGTCTTGTGGAATGAGAAATCTGGTACATTGACTATAGTCAATGATAAGCAACCAATTTCTGATGATTATGCAGGAAGAATTATTGACTCTGCAGCATTCACAAGAAATGCCTCAGTTGATTCTCAAAATGAAGACATCTTTAGAGTTGGAGATATTTTATCATACCAAGATCAACCAAACGATGAATATAATTTTATTGAAATTTCTAAAATTACATATTCAAATGGTACGGATTATGTTTCTGATAGTCAATCAAAAAATAGTTCTAGTGTTGCCAAGTATGTAACTAAAGAAATTGCCATTGAAAATCCAGGAACATCAATTGATGTTAAGACTACTGTAAATGTATCGGACATTAAAAATATTAAAATTCTTTATAGAATTAAAAAATCTTCATCACAAGAAAATTTTGATGATATTGAATGGGTATATTTCAATGAAACTGGAAATCCGGATATAGACATAATTGCATCTTCAGAAAATTCTATTAGTAGTATTTCAGAAAAGCAAGATTCATATCAAGAATTATCATATAGTATTGAAGATCTCCCTGAGTTTTCTTCATTCGCAATTAAAATTGTAATGACATCTAGTAATCCAGCGTATGTCCCTAAAGTTCAGGACTTGAGAGCAGTAGCGTCTTATTAAAATGAAACATATAAAAGTTAAGAACGAAGATCACCTGTATCGTGATTCTGATACAGGTGCGATCATAAATACTGACAGATCTTCCTTTGAAAAATATAAAAAGTCTAGAAGTAAGTTTCGTAATATGGAACAAGAATTAGACTATGTGAAAAATGAGGTCGGTGAAATTAAATCCCTACTGCACCAGTTGCTGAAGTCCAATGGTTCTTAGAAACGTAGCTAAATCTTTTAGTCTAGAACAACAAAGACTAGAAATTAATGCACTTGCTTCTGATGTGCATGCTCTAGCACAAGGAGCAGTAGCACCAACTACCTATACTATAAGTTCTGTTGATGGTGCTGGTGCAGATAATAAAATAATTAGACTTACAGGTTCTGATAGTAGTCAGGGAGATATTGTATTATTTGCAGGAACTGGATTACAGATTACCAGATCTAATAATGAATTAACACTTCAGAATATTGCAGTAGAAACTGATCCCGTATACAGTGCTTCTGCTGCAGCAAACATAACTAATACCAAGATAAGTAATTGGGATACTGCATATGGATGGGGAGATCATTCTACTCAAGGTTATGCAACAACATCTGATCTTAATACAGCAGTAGCAAACTCTTCTAACTGGGATACTGCATATGGATGGGGAGATCACTCAACATCTGGATATTTAACTTCAGTTGCATTAAATGATATTACTGATGTTGATACCACAGGAGTTACTACTGGTCAAGCACTTATTTGGAATGCTCCTAGTAGCACTTGGATAGCAGGAACAGTTGCTTCATCTGGTGGTGGAATTGCATTAACAGATATTACTGTAACTTCTCTATCTCCTGGTACTGCAAGTTTAGTATACGATAATACTAGTGGTGTATTCAGTTACACACCTCCAGATCTTTCGGGATACTCTACATTCTCCGGAAGTTATAATGATTTAACTAATAAACCTACATTTTCAGTATCGGATCTAACTGATGTAAATTCTACATCTCCATCAATTGGTCAAATATTGAAATGGGATGGTACGGAATGGTCACCTGCTGCTGATCTGACTTCAACTGGTACTGGTATTGCGCTATCAGATTTATCAGTTAATGTACTCTCAGCAGGTACTGCAGATTTATCATACAATAGTACTAGTGGTGTATTCAGTTACACACCTCCAGATCTTTCGGGATACTCTACATTCTCCGGAAGTTATACAGATTTAACTAATCAACCTACATTATTTTCTGGAAGTTATACAGATTTAACTAATCAACCTACATTATTCTCAGAAAGTTATAATGATCTAACTGATAAACCTACATTATTCTCCGGAAGTTATACAGATTTAACTGATAAACCCACATTATTTTCCGAAAGTTATAATGATCTAACTGATAAACCCACATTATTTTCCGGAAGTTACGTAGATTTAACTAATAAACCAACAATTCCTTCATCATTAAATGATTTAATTGATGTATTGATTTCAGGAACTCCCAATGATGGAGCGGTTCTTAAATATAATGGTGCAAATAGTAGATGGGAATTAGGTGCTGACCAAAATAGTGGAACGTCATCTGGTTCATCAGGTGGTGGCGGTAATGTTGCCGTAGGGTCTATCATGATGTGGTCGGGAGCGATTGCTGATATTCCTACAGGGTGGCAACTTTGTGATGGCAGTGGCAATTCTCCAGATTTAAGAGATAGATTTGTTATAGGTTCTGGTAGTACTTATCCAGTAGGAGATACTGGTGGTAGTAAAGATTCTTCTTTACCATCCCATTCACATACTTGGTCTGGTAGTGGTACTTCAAATGGTACTACTAATAGTCAATTAAGTAATCACTCTCATAATGTTTCTGGTTCTGGTAGTACAAATAACACCGGAAGTCATGATCATAGATGGGGTGCTAATACATGGGCAGTACAGAGTGGTAGTAATGCTGATGCATTAGATAATCCTCAAGGTAATGGTGGTGGAAATAAAAGTGCAGATACTTCGGATGCAGGATCACACTCACATAATGTAAGTGTAACTGGAAGTACAAATAGTTCAAATCTAAGTCATAGTCATAATGTTAGTGTTAATGTAAGTCTTAGTGGTAATACCGGATCTGAAGGTATATCTGCTGTCGGTACAAATCTCCCTCCGTATTATTCATTATGTTTTATATACTGTACAACTGCTTCTGGTGGTAGTGGCAGTTCTGGTAATCCTATTGAACTAGATGATTTATCAGTTAATGTACTCTCAGCAGGTACAGCAGATTTATCATACAATAATACTACAGGATTATTTTCATATACACCCCCAGACCTTTCAGGATACTCTACATTCTCGGGAAGTTATAATGATCTAACTGATAAACCCACATTATTTTCTGGAAGTTATAACGATCTAACTAATCAACCTACATTATTTTCGGGAAGTTATAATGATCTAACTAATATCCCTGCAGCATATACAAATTCTGATGTTGACTCACATTTAAATGTAACATCTTCTCCAACTAATGGTCATGTATTAAGTTGGAATGGATCTGATTATGCTTGGGTAGCACAATCTAGTGGCGGTAGTAGTTCAGGAACAACATATCAGTGGGCAGATGGTGTAGTAGCTTCTGGATGGATTGCTAGCGACCTTTCAGATGAAATGTTTGATGGAAATTTGACTAGTTGGTCAAAAGCAGAAACTACAAATGCAGATTACCTAGGGTGGGATAATAGTGCTAACGGTGCAAATCTCCCCATACTTAATGGTCCTGTAGAAATTTTTGTTAGATATGCAGATACTGCGAATTATTCTTATGAAGTAAATGGAGTATCAGTCAGTCCAGATGTAAGTGGAGCGGTAGGATCTACTGGTGGTTGGGTTACTCTTACTTCTGGGACTGCTGGCAGTTTTAAAGTTTCAACTTCAAATACCGGTTTAAATATTTCAATTTCCGGTGTTAAATCAAACGGATTATTACTGACTCCAACTGCAGTATATGGCGGTAGTAGTGGTAGTGGAGGTACAGAATCTGATACTCTAGATACTGTTCTTTCTAGAGGTGCAACAACAACTAGGGATATTAATACAACTGGTAAAGTATATTTTGCAAACGTATTCTCTACTACTGGAGATCTTCCGAGTGCATCCTCTTATCATGGCATGTTTGCTCATGTACATGCAAGTGGTAAAGGATATTTTGCACATGCAGGTGCTTGGATTCCATTAGCAAATGAATCTCAAATTGCAAATGCAACTGAATGGGATGCAGCATATGGATGGGGTGATCATGCTCAAGCAGGGTACAGCACTAATAATTATTCACAACAGTTGATTGGAGGATCTACATCTGTTCAATTGAATTTTATTTCCACTCCAGTTTCGGGTGGTGCGTCAGGTACTACTAGTATAGTAATGAATGCTGGAAATAATATTACATTTAGTAATGTATCTTCAGCTGGATTTACTATTGATAGTGCAGGAGGAAGTGGTAGTGGAACAGTTACTCAGATAGACACAGGAACAGGAATTAGTGGCGGTCCTATTACATCTAGTGGGACTATAGAATTAGCAGATACTGGTGTTACAGCAGGTACATATACTAATCCAGATCAAATTACAGTAAACGGTCAAGGACAAATTACTTCCTTGACTCAAGGTGGAGGTGCATCAATTCCAAATGGAATTATTGTGATGTGGTCTGGTTCTGCAAGTAGCATTCCATCTGGTTGGGCATTATGTAATGGTCAAACGGTTGGAAGTAGTACTACTCCAGATTTAAGAGGAATGTTTATTGTAGGTTCTGGAGGAACTTACAGTACTGGAGATACTGGTGGTAGTGAAAGTGTAGTTCTAACAACGTCAGATTTACCTTCACATACTCATACTATTTCTGCCCATACCCATAATATCGGAAATCATGGTCATAGTGTAGATAGTCATTCTCATAATATCGGAAATCATACTCATAGTGTTGGAGATCATTGGCATAACTTTAGTGGTAGTGCTACCGGTAATACTGGTAACACAGCAGTTCCTCATACACATGCTATTACTGGAACTGTAGGAACTGGTTCTGGTCTGGCACTTGGAACTAATTATACAGGTGATTACTCCCCAAGGAATACGGGAGCAGCAACAGACACAACTCACTCACACTCAGTTAATGTGTCTATTAGTGGTCAAACTAATCAGGGTGGTCCAGGAGAAACTGGAGGTTCTAGTGGTTCAACTGGTACTTCTTCACCAGGTACAAATCAAGCTTCGGGAGTTATTGATGATGGCGGAAGTGGTGATACTGGATCTACTGGAAATGGAACTGCACACGAAAATAGACCTCCGTATTATGCATTGGCATACATTATGAAGGTATGATAAATAATCAAAAGACTGTCCCAGTAGCGTAATATCAATGGTATTAAGGAATGTAGCTAAAACTTTTAGTCTGGAACAGCAAAGACAAGAGATTAACTTACTCGCTGCTGATCTACACGCACTTTCTATTGGTTCGGAAACTGATCCAATATTTACAGCATCTGCAGCTTCGGCTGTAACTACACAAAATATTAGTGATTGGAATTCTGCATATCAGTTTACCTCAACTTTTCAAGAAAGTGATCCTATATTTTCATCATCTCCCGCTTATTCAGTAACGCATTTAAGAATTGCCAACTGGGACAGTGCATTCTTGTGGGGTAATCATGCTTCAGTAGGGTACTTATTAAAGTCCACTATTGCAATTTCAGATAATCAACCGGGAAATCCATCTAATGGTGAACTTTGGTGGAAGAGTGATAGTGGTGTATTAAAAGTTTATTATGAAGATGGGGATACAAATCAATGGGTAGATGCTAGTCCTACCTCTGCATCCGCTACTAGTGCAAAAGTATTAACAGCAGATGTACCTCCCACAAATCCGGTTAATGGCGATTTGTGGTGGAAGAGTGATAGTGGGACATTAAAAGTATATTTTTCAGATTCTGATAGTAATCAATGGGTTGATGCATCTCCTGCGGGAGGAATTACTGGTGGCGGTGGAGGAGGTGGTGCTTCAGTAACAACATCAGATACTGCACCTACATCACCTAGTGACGGAGATCTTTGGTGGAAATCTGATACTGGATATTTGAAGATATATTTTGATGATGGTAATACATCACAATGGGTAGATGCTTCTCCGGTTGGTGGAGGAGGATCTCCATCAATTTTATATGCTGATGTATCATCGTTCCCTGCAGTATCAAATTCAGAAAGTAAATTTGCATATGCGGATGATACTGGAGTAATGTATTACTCCAATGGAGTAAGTTGGACCAGTCAAAGATTGGTAACTACAAATAGTACCACGTCTTCAGATTTTGC
>MDTG01088580.1_pt1 | contig 15337 bp, 17 predicted proteins | sample 811421 | NCBI WGS metagenome assembly MDTG01 (sample SAMN05326645, study PRJNA326480) | marine metagenome | isolation source: seawater | place: Pacific Ocean: South East | collected 2011
CCTTCTTCGCGGGTGCCTTCTTCTTCGCTGGCGCCTTCTTCGCGGGTGCCTTCTTCTTCGCTGGCGCCTTCTTCTTCGCTGGCGCCTTCTTCGCGTCTTCTGGGTCCGGAGGTTGCTCTTCTCGTACTAAACCTTCTCGTTCGGCTTTGCGTCGAACCCGATCAGCCTGAGCAATTTGGACGCTTGATGAATGACTTTTGACTCCGATACCAAGCGCGTCGCAGAGCGCGAGCGTCTCATCGTTGGTCAAACCCAACTCTCTTGCGAGTTCATATACCCGTGGATTCTTGGGCAAACGCGTTCCTTACTTGTCGTTTAGGTCAATGAGTAGCAGTGGATAGTTCCCTACGTCATCCATCTTCGCAGACAGTGACGAGGATCCGGTAGATAATCATGCTGTAGACCGAACAGTCACGCTACCGGGTATCTCGCCCGCTGGTGGTCAGTTATTCGGCTGTTCTTCTTCCTCTTCAAGAGTTTCTTGATCGTCCTCTGCTTCAATTGTGGATTCAGCGCCCTCAGTTCCCTCAACAACCACAGCCTCTTCGGAGCTTTCTTCCATCGCAGAATCCTCTGCTGCCGACTCAGTGACCTCACTTTCGTCGTCAGATAAGGCTTCATCGGGATTCTCTTCTGCCACAGCTTCTTCCGCCGCAGTCGCCCAATCATCAGCGGACATTGCTGCACTTCCGTCAGCTGGCACCCAGGTTTGCTCACCTGTCTCGGCGTCAGTGACCCACTCACCTTCAGCCCAGTCCCCATCAGCGTAAGCATTCTCTTCATCAAGAATCTGCGTTTCGCTTTTAATGTCGATTCTCCAACCAGTTAGACGGGCAGCCAATCGAGCATTTTGCCCCTCGCGCCCAATGGCCAACGACAATTGATGATCTGGCACGACAACTTCAGCAACACCCTCAACTTCATGAAATCGCACCTCCTTTACCTTTGCCGGCGACAAAGCTTTCGCCACAAAGTCATGTTGATCCTCCGAAAAAGGCACAATGTCAATTTTTTCGCCACGTAGCTCGTTGACTACCTGTCGAACACGAGCACCTCGGGCACCAACGCAAGCCCCTACTGGATCAATATTGGTGTCATTTGACCAAACCGCAATTTTTGTTCGATGTCCTGGCTCTCTAGCGCAGGCCTTCATCTCAACAATTCCATCACTAATTTCTGGAACTTCGAGCTTAAACAATTCTCGAATTAGTCCCGGATGAGTTCTCGACACTACGATCTGAGGGCCCTTGGCAGTCTTTCGAACCTCCACGATGTAAGCCTTCAGTCGACTATTCGGTTCCGGCCTCTCATAAGGAACCTGCTCCGATTGCGGCAACAACGCTTCGACCCGACCCAGATCGAGGAGCGTGTAACGCGAATCCGTCTGCTGAATGATGCCAGTCACAATGTCGCCCTCACGACCCGCATATTCGTCATATTTCATGTCACGCTCGACTTCGCGAATTCGCTGAGTCAAGACCTGTCTTGCAGTCTGAGCCGCAATCCTCCCGAAGTTTTCAGGCGTATCGTCCCATTCTTGGACAACATTGCCTTCCTCATCAATCTCTTGCGCAATCACAGAGATATTGAACATCTCATCTATGACGACGTACGCATCGTCGGCAGCTTCAGGCATTCTCTTATACGCAGATTCGAGACCATTCGCCACGGCCTCCAGGAGCAACTCCGTCGTCATTCCTTTCTCAGCAGCAAGAGCTTGAAGAGCTTCCATCATGTCCGGGGTAGTCATCGTGGACTTCCTCCCTTGTGGTTATTGTTAGATCCATTTTTTTTGCCAGATGCACCTGGCTTCGGAGCAGGTCCCCATTCGAACACTGTTCGCGCCTTTTCCACTTCTGTCAGAGGAACTATGGTCGCACCCAGATCAGAGGTATCAACAGTCAATACCCCGCTGTCGACATCAACCAAGGTCCCTACGATCCGACGCCGACCTTCAGGGCCCGGATTAGTCCTTATGTTTACGACCTCTCCTAAAGCACCCTCGAAATGCTTTTCCTCTCTAAGGCGACGTTCAACTCCAGGAGTAGAAATCTCCAACGTATATCTTCCAGGTATTGGGTCATGCTCATCCAATATCGCAGATACCGATCGGCTTAAGAGCGACAGGTCGTCAACGCCAAGTCCTTCATCGCTATTAACGAGAACGGCTAATGTTCCACCGTTTTGCTGAATGTCATACAGCGTGTGCCCAGCGGCTTCGACTAGTGGCTCAACCAACGAAAAGATGGGTTCGAGGTGACTTTGAGAGTCCGTATTCATCACCCCTCCACTTCGCCTTATCTGAGAGCTTGAGATTCTTTTAGGCCAAGAAAAAGGACGTGGGCGACGCCCACGTCCAGCAAAAAAAGCTGACCTGTTACCGTCATGGTACCAGTCTCCGAGCACTAACCAACTTCGGCGTGCCAGGCTAGATAGCTGCCCTAACGCTTCCGAATCAGTTCAACTATGGCATCTGACTGATTCACATCATCACCTTGCACTTCCAATAAGGCTGCCCGATCTGCTTCCGCTTCCGCTGCCGCTGACTTATCCGCGGCAGCCAATGCTCCCTCGACTCCATCAGAGGCAATTTTCTGCGCCCATTCAATTAAGGAAGCAACCATCTGGTCCTCTGGCACAACCTTGACAACTTGACCTCGAACAAAAAGGTGCCCTCTTTTTCGGCCCGCGGCTATACCTAGATCCGCTCCTTTAGCCTCCCCAGGACCGTTCACCACACAGCCCATAACCGCAACCTGGATTGGCAAATGAAGTTCCGTAAGGGCTTCTTGCGCCATCGCAGCTATTGAGATGACGTCAACTTCTGCTCTTCCACATGAAGGGCAAGCAATTAGGTCCAATGAGCTTCGTTCGCGCAAGCCAAGAGCTTCCAACAACTGGCGTCCCGCTTTTGCTTCCTCAACCGGGTCAGCTGTAAGGCTGTAACGAATTGTGTCGCCTATTCCCTCATTAAGTAGCGTCGCTATACCCGCAGTAGCCTTCAAGATTCCGCCAGGTGGTGGCCCCGCTTCAGTTACTCCAAGATGCAACGGAAAGTCAACCGTGTCGGCTAACAACCGATAGGAATCAACCATAAGCCGAACGTCGCTGGCCTTAACGGAGATCTTCACCGCATCGAACCCGACTTCTTCGAAGTAACCCAACTCTCGTTTCGCCGATTCAACCAACGCGACAGCCGTTATTCCATACTTTTCTTCGATATCCGGGTCGAGAGATCCAGCGTTCACACCAATTCGAATCGGAACACCGCGATCGCGAGCTTCAGAAGCAACGGCCTTTATATGTTGTTCTTTGCGAATGTTTCCGGGGTTAAGACGCAAACACGCAACTCCTGCGTCCAGAGCTGCCAGCGCCAACCGATACTGAAAATGAATATCTGCGATAATCGGGACCGGTGAGCGGGGAACGATGCGAGCTAAGCCTTCTGCGGCTTCTACCTCATTACAAGTACATCGAATAATTTCAGCACCCGAACTGGCTAACGCATAAATCTGTTCGAGGGTCGCTTCCGCGTCTGCCGTCTTAGTGGTCGTCATCGATTGGACGCTTATCGGAGCACCTGCTCCTACTTGCACTCCTCCGACATTCACACTTCGGGTCACTCGACGTTCAAACATCAATAACAGTCTGTCAGTTTGAACATGAATTCCCTGCTGTCACACTCACTCAAAATCCGAGAGGGTTCGCAATATCCAAATAAATGGCCCCCAACCCGAAGAAGGCTAAAAACGCTACGACGGCGTAGGTGACAGGAAGCAAACGGGTTGTATCGATTATGTGTCGTCGACCTGTTCTTCCTTCTCGAACACGTTCATAAGTTGCTATGGCTATATGACCACCATCCAGTGGCAAGAACGGCAGCAGATTAAACACACCGATAAACACATTGAATGCGACAAATAACTGCATCCGTTCTGAACCGCTCAATCGTTCACTAGCTCCAATCTGAACAGCCCCAACCAGCGAGACTGGCCGAGTCTCCAGGTTGTCATTAGCACTCGGGTCATTCGGGGGCGAGATTATTCGGTCTGCCACATCACCTAAGTTCGCAACAATCGTCCAAATGCCACGAATTGATTGCCCAACCATGGTGGCGAACTCCGCTCCACTTTGGCTAACAGCTTCTAACGGGCCGTATTTCACTAGCTCCGTGGCTTGTTGACCTCTAACTCCCAGGAGTCCGTGGCCATCTGGGCCGACACCCAAGGTTGCCATCAGCGATAGTTCACTGTCGCCGCGCATAACTTCTAGCTGGACCGTTTCGTTAGGCCGGTTTCGGATAATTTCTACTAGATCCTCCCATGCTGCAGTGGATTGTCCTTCAACGAAGAGGATGCGATCTCCCCTTTGAATTCCTGCACGCGCAGCGGCACTCTGTTCAGCAAGATTCTCTTGCTCAAGGACACTTGCTACTTCCCACGACCCTTCCTCGACTACCGGGTCACCTAAAAAGGCGAAAAGAGTTAGCAGACCTATGAACGCCATCAAGAAATGCATCAGAGAACCAGCCGACGCAACCAAAAGACGTTTCGGATAGCTCTGCTGTCTATAAGTTCTCGCTTCATCTTCGGCATCTACTTCATCAAGATTCGTCATCCCAACCAATTTGACGTAGGCCCCGGCAAGTATCGGCTTGACCCCGAACTCTGTTTCACCTCTTCGAAAGCTGAATAGTCGGGGTCCGAAACCAAGAAAAAATTCCGTAGCTTTCATCCCGGTTATGCGCGCTGCCATGAAATGGCCCAGCTCATGGACAAAAACTACGAGGACGATTACCAGCGTCACCGCCAACATGGATTTCGACACAAACCCCAGCAACAACAGGGAAGCAGCTACGAGCCCGAAACCTAATATCCCTCGAACTCGAGGCGTTACTTTCATATCAGGAGACTCAAGCATCAACGACCCCGGTCTGATAGATCGGTCGCCACGCATTCCCGACCACGACGGTCTGCCCTAACTACCGCTTCAACCGATTCAGCGACGGCTCCGTCATACTGATTTAAAGCACTTTCGATCAAATTTGCAATTTCGGGCCATGAAATACGGCCGTTTAGGAACGCATCTACGGCGGCTTCATTAGCACCATTCATCCACGCAGGGGCTGTGTCTCCTGTTTCACCGGCGGAGTAAGCCAAGTCAAGGCAAGGAAAATTCTTTCTATCTGGCGGCTCAAAATGAAGGGATTTGTTAGTTCCCCAGTCGATACTGCCAAAGGGAGTAGAGATCCTTTCGGGGTATGCAAGCGCATATGCAATAGGCAATCTCATATCCGGTTCCGACAATTGAGCAATAGTTGCGCCATCGGTGAATGTAGCCATTGAATGAACTATTGATTCCGGATGAACAACAACTTCAATCTGTTTATAGTCGACTCCGAAAAGCTCGTGAGCCTCTATGACTTCAAGGCCCTTATTCATCAAAGTTGAAGAGTCAACAGTGATTTTAGGACCCATTGCCCATGTCGGATGCTCAAGAGCCTGCTCAACAGTTACTTCTTGCAGTTCGACCGAACCCCAGCCTCTAAATGGACCCCCGCTTGCAGTAAGAACTAATTGATGAAGGTAACGGGCCTGCCCTTCAGGGTCGCTGGATCTAAGACACTGGTGAAGAGCGCAATGCTCACTGTCTACAGGAATCAGCTCGGCTCCTGGGGTGGCGCGAAGCGGTTGAACTAAAGGCCCAGCTGCTATCAAGCTCTCTTTGTTGGCAAGAGCCAAGCGCCTGCCTGAACTTAACGCAGCAAGAGTCACTCCCAACCCCGCAAATCCCACGATGCCGTTGACAACAACCTCGGCTCGCGTCGCCAGCTCCTCGTAGCCCTCCGCCCCTACTAACACCTCAGTGCCTTCGGGTACTTCCATCCTAAGCGTCGCAGCTAAACCAGGATTTCCAATGGCCACGACCTCAGGTTGGAACTCTCTCGCATAAGAGGCAAGCAGCTCCACGGAAGACCAAGCAGCTAGCGCTGTTATTCGGAAACGTTCAGGTTCGGCTCTCACTACCTCAATAGTTTGAGAACCAATGGATCCGGTGGCTCCTAGAACCGCAACCGTCGTCACTTAAGTACCTCTCAGGTAAGCACGAGGTCGGCGACAAAATAAGCAGTTGGCAAGACAAACAACAGCGCATCAAACCGATCGAACACGCCTCCATGTCCTGGCAGCAGAGTTCCCATATCTTTGACGCCCATATCGCGTTTAATCATCGACTGAGCTAGATCGCCAACCGGTGCGACCAAGGCAATGGCCAAGCCAAGCCAGAAACAGTCCATCATCGAAACCGACCAAGGATGCACTCCCGGGAATTTATTGAGCACCAGCGTCGTTATAACCACAGAAAGCATCATGCCGCCCAACAAACCCTCATAGGTTTTGTTGGGACTGACGCGGGGAGCAATCTTTGATTGACCGGTGGTGCTTCCTATGACGTAGCCGCCTACGTCGTATGCGATAGTTCCTATAACTGCTCCGATCAAGATGGCATCACCATTCGGTCGAGCGAGAATCAGGGCAGCAAACGAGCCCAAACCACCGACCCAAGCAAACCCCAGCAAGGTAACCGCGAAATTTGCAGTTACATGCTGAGATTCGATGTCGAACAAGAACCAACACATGCCAGTGATAACCAGCAAAGCAAACACCACTGGGTACGCCTCAAAACCCCTGTGATAAGCCCCAAGTGATAACCCTACAACTGCTGCGAGGCCAAGAAGGGTGGCCGGCCTGTAGCCCAAGTTTTGTGCCGAAGTGAAGAACTCAAGGGCGGCAAATCCCAGCGCCGCCAAAACCATGATGAGTATCGCCCATGGGCCAACTTTTAGTAGCCCGAAGAATGCCGCCGCCAAAGCCAAGCCCACACCAATCGCCGCTGGGAGATTTCGTCCCGTCGATTCGGAAGATCCAGTCGAATCTTGTCCCGTTGTGGAACCGTGAGTCACGGTTCGGTCTTCTTCGTTCACTTTGGTTGACTCCTCGTAATCTCGGCGACCTTCTCGCCAATGGGGGGCTGGTCCGCCGAATTCACTCCACTCAGCATCCTCGTGTTCGTTACTTTCTTCTTCGTCATCAATCGATTCGGCCTGCTCAGAACCTTGCATTATGCGTTGACTCGGTGGCGTATCAAATAGTTTGATGACTCGTCGAGCCGGCTGTTCAGCCTCAGAGTTTGTTTGACTCTCGACGTCAGGCTGTAAATCCTCCTCGAGCCCCGACGGAGAACCCTCCTCTATCACCTGGGTTTCATCGTCAGATACTTCTTCTTCGAAGACCAGCTCGGCAGTAGGTTCGTCTTCGAAGATCGGTTCAACACCGAGCTCCCGCTCATCTACGACGGTCGCTTCGTCGCCGCTTCGCTCACCTTCGCTTGATTGAGGTTCATTGCCAGTTTGCTCAGCGCCTACACCTTCAGCCGCGATCTGCCCGGGATCAACTTCACCTATTTGACCATCGTCTATCGGGGGTACTTCGTCCACAATTTCTTCTATTGGGCCTGTGTCATAGGCGGGCGCCTTATCTTCTGCAGATCCAGGTCGACCAATGATCGGCGAATCATCAAAGATCGCATCATCAAAGTCGTCATCCTCATCGAAGAGGCTCTCACCAAACAGCTCATCAGTCGGAACTTGGGGGTGAGAAAACTCGCTGTCATCAGAGCTTTGACTAGAGGTTCCCTCGTCGTCAGTGGGGGCACTCTGATCCTCGATTTCGCCAAGTTCAGAACTGAACTGATCCTCTTGCATTCCTGGCGAGACTGTAGGGATGGTGTCAGACCTAACTGCGTCCATCAATCCTGTGTCCGAAGTATCAACTAGATGCGGATCGTCTGGTAGTTGAGGGAACAGACGTGAACCCCCCAAGGGTGAGTCCTCAAGTTCGGGTGGATCAGGCCGTTCACCGCCATCTGGCCGTTCCCCTGAGCCGGGTTCTGACCAGTGCGGCATAGGTGATTCATCAAAATCGAAGGAGAGCAAAGGGCCGGTGTCATTGTTATCTTCAATTTCTTCGCGACGGCCAGGTTCAATCTCGCCATCCTCAGAATCAGACATACCTATCCCCACCCTTTGTTTCAGACCTCAAGCAACTCCTGCTCTTTAGCAGCGAGGGCCCGATCGATTTCATCAACTGATTTTTGGGTATAGCTGTCAAGGTCCTTGTTGAACCGTTCTTTATCATCTGAAGAAATTTCTTTGTCTTTCTCGAGTGCATCTAAATCCTGGCGGGCCGAACGCCGAAGGTTGCGGACCGCGACGCGGCCATCCTCAGCCATCTGTTTGACCACTCGTACCAGATCTTGTCGCCTTTCTTCGGTCAAAGGAGGAAAAACCAAGCGAATGACTTCCCCATCGCTACTGGGATTAATACCTAAATCAGATTCCATTAGGGCCTTGGATATACCTTCAATCGAACCACGATCAAAAGGTTGTACTACTAAGACACGCGCCTCGGGAACTGAGAAACTTGCCAGTTGTTGAAGGGGGACATCCGCACCGTAGTAAACAACTTTTAGTTTTTCGACAAGTGCAGGTGTCGCACGTCCGGTTCGGACAGTCCCATATTCATTTTGTGCGTGCTCAACAGCCCGCTGCATGCGGTCCCTTGCATCAACACAAACTTCTTCTGCGAACTCGCTCACCTGACCAGCGTACCGATCGCAGCACCACCGAGTATGGACTCAAAGTTTCCACGGGTCATTAAATCAAATACCACTATGGGCGTCTTATTGTCCTTACATACTGCTATCGCCGCGCTATCCATCACCGCTAGCTCTTGAGAAAGTACGTCTAGGAAAGAAACATCATCAAGTAGTTCTGCATCAGGGTCACTATTGGGGTCAGCGGTATAAACCCCATCGACTCCGGAATGTGTTCCCTTAAGTACTGCGTCTGCATCTATTTCAGCTGCTCTAAGGGCAGCTGCGGTATCCGTCGTAAAGAACGGGTTTCCTGTTCCGGCCGCAAAAATGACAACTCGCCCCTTTTCTAGGTGACGCACCGCCCGACGCCGAATATAGGGCTCAGCGACCTGCGCCATACCGATCGCTGTCATGACACGTGTAGGCACCTCAGCCCTTTCAAGCGCGTCCTGGAGGGCTATCGCATTAATTACTGTCGCCAACATTCCCATGTGGTCAGACTGAGCTCTATCCATGCCCCCATCGGAGCCAGACATGCCTCTCCAAATATTTCCACCGCCAACGACGATGGCTATATCGACTGCATGGGCTTCGCGAACTGAAGCAATCTCCGACGCAAGATTCTGGAGCACTTCTCCACTTATGTTGTTACCTGTTGGATCAGCTAACGCTTCCCCTGAAAGTTTTAGAATGACCCGTTTCCAAGGGCAGTCACCCTCCCAGCGGCGAGCCTGATCCGTCACGTCAGCTACCTATCTCCACCTGGACGAACCGAGTAATCGTTGATTCCGCCAGAAGATCCGAAATAGCGATCTTCTCATCCTTCACAAATTTTTGCTCCATAAGCGCTGAATCACGAAAGAACCCATCCATGCGGCCATCAACGATTTTGTCGATCGCCTGCTCTGGTTTACCTTCATTACGGGTTATGTTCTCGAGAGTTTCACGTTCAGATGCAACCACCTCTGGCGGAACGTCATCTCTGGTCAAATACTTGGGTCTACTGCTCGCAATGTGCAACGCGACATCATGCGCTATTTCAGGATCCCCATTATCGATTTCAATCAATACAGCGTTAACGCCACGTCCGTTCTGTTGGTGAACATATGCGTCAAGCACGGCACCGGGACTTGCTTCGTATCTAATTACCTGACCTAAGTCGATGTTCTCTTTGAGAGTTATTTTCATGTTCTCTAATTCAGTAACACTTTCAGATACCGCGCCTTCTCCGCGGGTGAGAACTGCTGTCAGGATATTTTCTGCCATTTCTCCGAATTGATCAGATTTAGCTACGAAATCCGTCTCACACTTCAACTCGACAACAGCGGCAGTTGCGCCTTCAACTCTTGCTACAACAATTCCTTCACTGTTTTCTCTATCAGAACGGCTAGCGCTCTTCGCTATCCCTTTTTCTCTCAGCCATTGGGCTGCGGCTTCGGGATCTCCATCATTTTCAACCAAAGCCTTCTTGGCATCCATCATGCCGGCGCCGGTTGATTGACGAAGAGCTTGAACGTCTTTGGCGGTGAAATCTGCCATTAGCTCTTGTGCACCTCTTTAAATCGGTATTAGCGGACTACTTTTCCTCGTTCGTTTCCGAAGAGACCTCAGTTGTTGTTTCTTCAGCAGTTGTCGTTTCTTCAGCAGCTGTTGTTTCTTCAGCAACCTGTGGCTCTGCCTCGGAAGTCATCTCAGCTGGCGGGTCAACGACTGGGGTAGCTTGGGCTGCCTGTTCGGCTGCCATTCGTGCCTCTCGCGCCGCACCCTCGGCAAGTGCTTTTTGCGCAGCTTCGGCTTGCTCTACTGAAACTCGGGCTTCTTGCTCAGGAGAGCGTTCACCGGAAGCACTGGCGACTACGCCTTTGCTTTGAGCTATGTACCGTCCTTCACGGACTGCATCCGATATGACTCGGGTAAGCAGATCTGTACTTCGGATCGCATCATCGTTTCCTGGGATTACATAGTCAATTAGGTCAGGGTCGCTATTGGAATCCGCAACCGCTACAACCGGAAGTTTGAGCCGGTTCGCTTCAGCAACCGCTATATGTTCTTTCGGGGTATCCAGCACGAACACTGCCTGTGGCAGCTTGTCCATGTTGCGCAATCCATCAAGATTGCGTTGGAGTTTGGTGAGTTCTCGAGTGAGGAGCAGCGCTTCTTTCTTAGGCATGTTCTCGAAGTCACCCGCAGCTTGCATTCGCTCGTACTCCAACATTTTGTCGACACGACCTCGAATGGTTCTGAAGTTAGTGAGCATGCCCCCAAGCCATCTTTGGTTTACGTAGGGCATCCCTGAGATTTTCGCATAGGTTTCGATTGGGTCTTGGGCTTGTTTCTTTGTGCCGACAAACAGAATCGTTCCACCTTTTGCGACGGTGTCTCGGACATAGGTGTAAGCACTGTCCAACAATCCGATGGTCTGTTCAAGATCGATAATGTAAATGCCGTTGCGTTCGCCCCACAGATAGCGATCCATCTTGGGGTTCCATCGTCGAGTCTGATGGCCGAAGTGGACTCCAGCTTTGAGCAAATCTGACATGGTTACGACTGCAGCCATGGTTTCTCCCCCCACGGTTAGATTGCTGCACTGAAATCGACACCGTAATGACACGGTGACCGTGAGGTCGTCTCAGCTGTGAGTTATACCGGACCCAAGTTGAGCCCGACGTTGAAGTCTAGCGAGGCAGCAACTAAAGCGGTCGTTGAGATACACACAGATTAGGCACTATCCGCGAGGGTGATGTTTTCGATGCGTCTCTCTTAACTGTTCTCGGCTGACGTGCGTATAAATCTGAGTCGTAGTGAGATCAGCATGACCAAGTAGCTCCTGGACCGCCCTTAAATCGGCGCCCCCGTCGAGCAAGTGCGTGGCATATGTATGGCGAAGGGCATGAGGTGATCTTTCTGTCATGCCCTTTGACCGCAGTAAGCGATGCAAGATACGCCTTACATCGCTTCGCCCTATTCCATTCCCCCTCCTGTTAACCAACAACTTGCGGGAGTTTCGACCGCTAGGTGTGTAGGCATCATCAAAAGCCTGACTTCCTTTCGGGATCCATAATTCGAGTAGGTCACAGGCGTACGCGGTAATGGGCACTGTCCTGACCTTCGAACCTTTGCCGATAACTTCAATCGTCTGCCTTCTTAGGTTCACACTCTCCTCGTTGAGAGCGCAAAGCTCCGCGACGCGAAGACCGGAGCCGTATAACAGTTCAACAACTATCCGGTCACGAAGTTCAAGGGCGTTCTGCGGTGTCGACTCATCGAATAGCTGATCAATTTCTGAACGTTGCAACGGCCGCGGAAGACGCTGCGAACCCTTGGGAGTGCGCACCTTTACTGTCGGGTCCTTATGAATCACCTTTTTCGTCATTAACCACTGGTAATACCTACGGAGTGCTGAGATTCTTCGGGCCATTGTCTTCTGTGCGCGCCCATTCTTCTGCATGTTGGCTATCCAGCTATCGACATCGTTTCGGGTAATAACTTCGGGGGTGAAATAGCCGCTTTCTTCGCTCCACCGAACGAACTCATCCAAGTCCTGTTTGTAAGCCTCAAGCGTTGCCGGTGATGCAGCGACTAAGAAACGGAGAAATTCATCAATATTCCATGGGTCGCCACTCACACAATGAAAGGTACCGACAGAGAGGACGTTCAGCCGTTCATCTCTTCACATAGGCCGATGACGCTCGAAACATCATTTTCAACCCGAATGAGTAACTTGCATTGAGCTAGCCAGCCATTTAACCGAATTCCGACATTTATAGGTGCATACTGCGCATATGGGTTACAACCCTTATCGGAAACATAACGCCACATCTCTGGACTACTTACTTGTAGCAAGCACGACTCTGATTGCTATCGGTCTTGTTATTTGGGGTCTTTGGGGATAGGAATCATGGTTTTTGATTTACAGCCTGAAGATGGCTACGAAGTCCGACGGATCCAGCCCTACCAAGCAACGAAAACCTACCTGTGTCCAGGTTGCAACAGGGAAATCCCTCCAGGACTCGGACATATGGTCGCTGTCCCCTTAGATGCACCGGATCTCAGACGTCACTGGCACTACGGCTGCTGGCAGGCTCGTCACCGACGAATGCCGCGGGGCTAGAACTTTCAGGGAAACATTCCCCAGCTAGTAACGCTTTTCCTTGACACGAGCTGCTTTGCCAATACGATCCCGCAAGTAATACAACTTGGAACGGCGAACGTCACCGACTGCTACGCGCTCTATTTTGGCGAGAGTGGGAGCGTGCAGAGGGAAGGTTCTTTCTACTCCAACACCAAAGCTGAGTTTGCGAACTGTAAAAGATTCTCTAATTCCCGAGCCTCGGCGCGCTATTACGTAGCCTTCAAAAAGCTGTGTTCTTTCGCGGTTGCCTTCAACTACTCGGACATGAACTTTGACTGTGTCGCCCGGACCGAATTCAGGATGGTCAGTTCTTAGCTGGGCTTGATCGACGAGATCGGTGCTGTGCATGGCGCACTTGCTCCTAGTGTGGGGTTCCCGGTTAGGAACGATGAAGGGGTGGTTGTGCGATTCGCCCCCAGGCAATGACTGAAGGTATCGCGGTAAGAACGAATCATCATGCTAGCGGCCTGTTACTCCGAAACGAAGCGGTCGTCGATGCTTATATCGAACTCGTCCAACATCTCTAGCTCTTCTTTCGATACTCCACGAAGTTCAAGGAGATCGGGACGGAGCTCTGAGGTTCGCACTATCGCCATAGCTAGCCGCCATCTTTCAACGCGAGCATGATCTCCGCTGAGGAGGACTTCAGGCACTTTAGAGCCACGGAAATCAGAGGGTCGAGTCCACTGTGGATATTCAAGCAAGTCGTCGTCGAAACTCTCCTCGCTGCTTGACAAGTCATTCCCAAGAACTTTCGGAACGAGCCTGGCCACTGTTTCGATTACTACCATCGCCGCAAATTCACCTCCGGCAAGGACGAAATCACCTATCGATAGTTGTTCATCAACAAGGCTGTCTCTAATTCGTTCGTCGACGCCTTCGTATCGTCCGCAGAGGAGTGAGAATCCGTCTAAGGCCGCCAGCTCAGCAGCTTTTTGTTGGTCAAATCGTTCACCTCCTGGGTCAAGCAGGATCAAGGGTTTAGGTGAGTTGCTTGCTTCCACAGCACCAAAAACCGGTTCAGGCTTCAAAACCATCCCAGCTCCTCCCCCAAACGGTTTGTCATCAACAGTCTTGTGCACGTCTGTCGCCGTCATTCTCAGATCATGAACGCGCAGATCAAGTAGGCCACTTTCTTGGCCTCTCCCCAAAACGCTGAGCGTCATCATCTCGTCTACTGCCTCAGGGAAAATCGTAAAGACATCTATGCGCATGTCATGAACCCAAATCAAACAGACCGTCAGGCGCATCTACCGTGACTACTTCAGCTTCAAAGTTAGTCACGAAAGTGAGTGGTATGAGGTGGCCCGTATCAAGTTCGAGAAGATCAGAAGCGGGGTTGGCGACGACCGCCTGAACTCTTCCACGGTCAGTCCCATCAAGTTCCCGAACAGTCGATCCAATAAGTTCGTGAACCCATAAAACATCGGGTTCTGCCAGAGGAGAGGCACTCAGGACCAAGCCACGTAACTTTTCTGCCTCGGTTCGGTTTCTAACGCCTTCAAAGCGCACCAACCAGCGATCTTGATGCGGGCGCGTGGCTCCTACAACCAACTCCCCTAACTCGGTGCTCAATCTGCTTCCTGGATCGAGCCGTTCAAGCCGATTGGTCACGAGTCGGACAACCACCTCACCGTTCGTTCCATGCGCCCGGCCAATATTTCCGATCTCAAGTAGTTCTTCAGCATTTGACATTGCTTGGCTCGCCACCTAGCCGAATCCAGCCTCAGTCGCTGAAGTCAACCTCAACATCAACGCCGTCTTTGACCGCTGCTGCCCTAACTAAGGTACGAATCGAGTTGGCTACACGGCCACGTTTCCCAATTACTCGGCCAATATCCTCAGAACTTACTTTGGCCATCAGGCTAATCTTCGTGTCGCTCTCTTCGATCTCTAGCTCCACCTGATCCGGGTGTTCGACCAGTTGAGCAATCAAATAGAGCAGCACTTCTTCGGCAGTGGTTCCTTCTTGTTCACTCATGACTGCTCCTCATCCTCGCCCTCAGACACTGAATCGCCTTCGGCTTCTACAGGTTGGTCATCCTCAACGACAGCGATCTCGTCTTGCGTATTTTCCTCGGCACCTGCGTCATCGGTCTTAGCCTCGCCCACATCACTGGATTCATCTGCTGGAGCACTAGCTTCTGGTTTCTTCAAGGAAGACTTCTGCTTCGGGGCAGGCGGTGCGGGTGGAGTAAATTGCTCGCCTTTGAAGTCAGCCCAAGCTCCCGAAATTTTCAACAGCTTTTCGACAGTTTCACTTGGCTGAGCACCATTTTGAAGCCAATGAACGGCACGTTCATTATCGATCTTGACTACTGATGGCTCCAAGCGGGGCTGATAGGTGCCAATAATTTCTATAAAGCGTCCATTTCGTGGCGACCTACTGTCAGCTGCCACAACTCGATAAGTCGGTTGCTTTTTTTTGCCCATGCGCATCAGGCGCAGTCGTACGGCCATAGTTATTCAGATCTCTCCGGGGTCATCTTGTGGAACTTATTCACCACTCGGCGTCGCCGGCCCGAAGGTCGGTGGAGCGGCAAGAAAAGG
>MDTG01182874.1_pt1 | contig 15336 bp, 13 predicted proteins | sample 811421 | NCBI WGS metagenome assembly MDTG01 (sample SAMN05326645, study PRJNA326480) | marine metagenome | isolation source: seawater | place: Pacific Ocean: South East | collected 2011
CGGAGGATTTTATCAAAGCCGTCTCAATAATGGAACCGTCTTTTGGAGGAATTAATCTGGAAGACATCAAAGCACCTGAATGTTTCATCATAGAACAACAACTGAGCGAAAAGATGGAAATCCCGGTTTTTCACGATGATCAGCATGGAACAGCCATCATTGTCGCTGCAGGTCTAATCAACGCGCTACATCTCACCGGACGTGAGCTAACAAGCGTCAAGATGGTCAGCAATGGCGCTGGCGCTGCGGCAATCGCCTGTGTAGAGCTTCTGAAAACAATGGGGTTGCCGCATGAAAATGTGATCATCTGTGACCGTACAGGGCCCATCTATCAGGGACGTGTCGAATCAATGAACCAATGGAAATCGGCGCATGCAGTGCAAACCGAGGCACGCTCACTATCTGAGGCACTTGAGGGTGCAGATGTCTTCCTCGGACTTTCAGCAGCTGGTGCAATGACTAAAGAAATGGTCAAAAAAATGGCTAACCGGCCCGTCATTTTCGCGATGGCTAACCCGGTTCCCGAAATCATGCCGGATGAAGTCAAGTCTGTCCGCCCCGATGCGATCATTGCAACGGGCCGCTCTGACTTTCCTAATCAAGTAAACAACGTCCTTGGCTTTCCCTACATATTCCGTGGTGCACTCGATGTACGTGCAAGCAAAATAAATGAAGAAATGAAAATTGCCGCAGCCAAAGCGATCGCTCTGCTGGCGCGTGAGGACGTTCCCGAGTCAGTGGCTGAGGCCTATGGTGAACAGGCGCTTCAATATGGCGAGGATTATATAATTCCGGCACCCTTTGATCCACGCCTAATTGTAGCAGTTTCGGCAGCGGTTGCAAAAGCGGCAATGGACAGTGGCGTTGCAAAAAAACCGATTAAGAATCTCAAGGGCTATCGTAAAGATCTTTCGGCACGGCTTGATCCGACAGCTTCAACGCTGCAAACCATCTATGACAGGATTGCCGCCAACCGGAAACGAGTAGTCTTTGCCGAAGGTGATGAAGAGCGGGTGATCCGTGCTGCCCTTGCTTTCCGCAACGCTGGATATGGCGATCCCATTCTCGTTGGCCGCGAACACCGGATCAGCGAAAAGATCGAGCGGCTTGGCCTTGAAGGTGCAGAGACTATTCCAATCATGAACGCCAAGGTTTCTGATCACAACGAAAAATATATAGATTTTCTTTATAAAAAGCTGCAGCGCCAAGGTGCCCTTAGAAGGGATTGCCAACGAATGGTTAATCTTGACAGAAATGTATTCGCTGCCTGTATGGTCGTTCAGGGTCAGGCCGATTCCATGGTCACCGGCTTAACTCGATCATTCCGAACAAGTTTTGAGCATGTCACCCGTGTAATAGGGCCAAGAGCCAATAGTGACTTTGTAGCCACCTCAATGATAATTTCACGTGGGCGAACTCTTTTTGTTGGTGACGTCTCGGTCAATGAGCGCCCAACTGGAGAGCAGTTGGCAGACATTGCCGAGGCGATCACGGCCAAAGCCAGACAGATGGGTCATACCCCCCGTGTTGCAATATTGTCCTTCACAAATTTTGGCAATCCAGAGTCACTGATTAGTGCTGAGGCGCGCCGCGCCATCAAAATACTTGATGAGCGCGATCCGGAATTTGAATATGATGGCGAAATGACTGCCGATGTAGCACTTGATTTTCAGTTGATGCGGCAGCGCTACCCGTTCTGTCGACTTTCTGGTCCCGCCAATATACTGATCATGCCGGGCCTCCACTCTGCCAATATTTCATTTAAATTGATGCAGAAACTGGCTGAGGGGTCAGTGATCGGTCCAATGATGCTGGGTGGTGATAAGCCGTTTCAGATTGTCCAGATGGGCGCTTCGGTCAATGACATCGTGCAAGCTGCCTCGCTTGCAGCATATGAGGCTTTGCGCTGATCAACGCTGGCACGGCATATTAGGAGAACTTCTGTGCGACCAACGCCCTAAGATTCACCTCTGGGCGGGCACCCAAATGCGAGATGATTTCTCCTGCCACAATGCTGGCAATCATTGCCGAATCCCTCAGCGAATGACCATTTGTGCGGCCGTAAAGATAGCCGGCAGCAAAAAGATCGCCGGCACCGGTTGTATCGATGACCTTACCCAGCGGCCGTGCGGCCACCTCAATCTGTTCGGCGCTGTTACCAACAAACGCACCCTTTGCACCGTGCGTTACAATGACCTCCCTAACACATGCCAGCAATGTGCTCGTCGCCTCCTCAACAGGCGCTTCACACAGGCTACTCGCCTCTTGCTCGTTAGAGAAGAGAATATCAACGTGGTTTTTTACAAAATCAATTAGGGCAGCCCGGTGCCGTTCGGCACACCAGGGATCAGACAGTGACAGCGAGATTTTGCAGCCAAATTCAGTAGCAAGAGCAGCAGCTCTGTCAAAAATGGCCGGGCCAGCGGGGGCATCAAAAAGATACCCCTCAAGGTAGATGACTTTCGCCAAGGCCGCATCTTTGCGAAGAATGTCCTCAGGCTGAAATTCAATACAAGCTCCCAAATAGGTGTTCATTGAACGAATGGCATCCGGCGTTATAAAGATTATTGACGACGCTGTCGGCGAACCATCAACATGAAGAGGATTATTGAAAACAACTGAGGCATTCTTTATGTCATCGCAGAACACACGGCCGAGCGGATCGTCACGCACGCGTCCAGAAAAAGCCGCGTCGCCGCCAATGGCTGCAATGCCAACCGCTGTATTCGCTGCCGACCCACCCGACATTTTCTCGCTTTTTCCAAGATCCGCATACAATTCAGCAGACCGCTCTGCATCGACAAGGTTCATCATTCCCTTACCAATTGAACGCGCATCAAGAAAAACGTCGTCGCAGGTGGCAAAGACGTCTACGATGGCGTTACCAACTGCCAAAACATCAATTGTCTTTTTCATATAATTCGCAGACCGTTAACAAAGTTCAACAAAGCGAGAACCTATAGAAAACACCAGCTGACAACAAGGTTGAAATTAAGCATAAAAACTTGCCTCTAACACTTGATGTTTGGACAGAATGAAGGCTGTATTCTATGATTTGCCGATCTCTGTGGACAACAAGACCTACCAAGAGGGGTGAGAGAGAGATAATTTACTGATGTACCATTTCTTAGGTCTGGTGTTGATGGCTTCTCTATTCGCGGCCTGTCAACCACAAGCCAACATTCAAACCAGTTTGCAGACTTTGAAAAATAGTTTGCCCTTACTTCCTGAAAATTCACAGGAAGAAAATGCGAATGTCGACGTTGATTGGCAAGAGGCTGACATTGAGGCTGATGAAAGCAGCCTTGATACCACCGCAGCTTTTGTGGAAAACGACCAGATTTTTGCTGCAGAGCCTGTAGGATCAATCTTCAACACAACATTGCCTACAACAATTGAGATGAAAGCGCTGAATGAAGATGAAATAGGTGAACCATCAGTGCCAGATACAGAAACAAGTCTGGACAATGCAAAATTAGCCAATAAAAGCACGTCGCAAATCGTCAAACTTGCCAAACCAGATAGCAAAATGACCGTTGAAGACAAGTCGATCACCACTCTGAAAGACGCACTTGATGAGACTAATCTCGCAGCAGTGCAGCCAATTGACGATAGTGCTCGGGAACCTGTCATCGTCACCAAACCACCAAAGGCGCCTGACCCCATACATCCCCAAACGATTGTCGGGCAAAGTATTGGCGATCTTGGCGCCAGTCTCGGCCTGCCAGATTTTGAACGGAACGACGCCGATGTCGTAATCTGGCAGTACCGGCTGACGGCTTGTGTAGCCGATTTCTACCTATATCTGAATGATGGTGACTATATCGTTACCGGTTGGGCCTGGCGCCCGCCATTCATTAACCAGACTTTGGATGAAGAAATTTGCCAGCAACAGATTGGAAAGCTACTTGATCTCAATGCCTAGGCGGTTATCAGAGAGAGGACACAGCAATTCGCCTTCGACATGGCAAATCTTTTTCAGAGACCCTTCTGGTCTAGTTCTCAACCTATAAAATATGTTCTTCGCCAGCACTATTTGGTTGGCGAAAAACTTCGCCAACACGCTATTTGCTTTTTTCCTATCAACCACAAGAAGCGCTTTGAGGCAATCTATGTCTTCTGGCAAGCTCAACATAAGCTATGATATGGCCAAATGAAATTATTTGATAGCTTTTCGCCTTTATTCTCACGTCTAAATGTTTTTTTTATTCTTTACACGTCCGCTTTTAAAAAGTTTGGACGGGCACATAAACAAGGGCTAGTCTTCAGGTAAAGCGTTTCCTTGCTGCTCGACAATAAAGGCGCAAACTATGGCCATATTTAATCTCGGATCGATCAATATTGATCTAATCTACAGAGTATCACATTTCCCTGCGGCGGGAGAAACGCTAACCACCTCATCCTTCATGCGGGCATTGGGTGGTAAGGGGGCAAACCAATCCATTGCCGCTGCTGCTGCCGGTGCGAAAATCCACCATATTGGCGCAGCCAACCCAGACGATGATTGGCTGTTAACGGCGATGGCACATTACGGCGTAGACATGACTTTTGTTCAAGAAAGCAAATTGCCAACTGGACATGCCATCGTCAGCGTCGATGATAGGGGTGAGAATCAAATTCTGCTTCACCCGGGCGCCAATCGCTCAATTAATATGCACCAGGCGCTGTCCGCACTAAATGACGCTGAACCGGTGGATTGGGTGCTTTTGCAGAACGAAACTAATGGCGCCATTGAATTCGCCATGGCTGCAAAGGCGAGGGGGTTGAAAGTTGCTTATAGCGCTGCACCATTTGAGGAGAGTATGGCAATGACAATTCTGCCGTATTGCGATTTGTTGATTATCAATGAGGGTGAAGCAGTGGCCCTTACCGCAGCAAGCGGTAAAAAACCAGAGGAACTTAACCTGTCACATATGGTGATCACACGCGGCAGCGCAGGCGCCTATTATTATGGCTTGGACGGACAGATTTACCAACCAGCATTTGCCATTGAGCCAGTTGACACAACGGGTGCGGGTGATTGCTTTTTCGGTTATTTTCTTGCTGGAATTGCGGCTGGCGACAGAGTTAAAAAATCACTCCGCCTGGCGAGCGCTGCGGCTGCGATGCAGATCACCAAGACAGGTGCAGCAACAGCTACGCCCTTGCGCGCAGATGTGTTAGCTTTTACTGAAAATCATTGACATATAGATCGGGATTTCATGAAACATAAAATTATAATCGACACTGATCCCGGAATTGATGATGCAATGGCAATTCACATGGCGTTTGCAGACCAACGCATTAACGTTATTGGCTTAACCAGCATCTTCGGCAACGTGACCACACAAAAGGCGACGCGAAATGCTTTGCGCCTAGCCGAAATGGCACATTATAGAACAATCGTTGCACCTGGTGAGCTTGTGCCACTGATCCGCGCACCCGAGCCACCAGCAGATTTTGTACATGGCGAAGAAGGGTTTGGTATGATCCCCGCAGCCACACCCGTAGGTGTTGCTTGCAGCCGCTCGGCCGCCCAATTCCTATGTGAGAGCTGCGCTGCAGCACCCGGCGAAGTTACCATTTGTGCTGTTGGTCCACTGACCAACCTTGCAACGGCACTGCGCCTAGATCCGAATATCGTGCGGAATGTAAAATCCGTCGTCATCATGGGCGGCTCATACGCCTATCATGGCAATGTCTCTGGCTGCGCTGAGGCCAATATCTGGAATGACCCTGACTCTGCGGACCAAGTTTTTGCCGCAGATTGGGATGTGACAATGATTGGACTCGATGTTACCGAACGCACACAATGTACTCCAGATGATTTTGCGTTTCTTGCAAGTGAATCGCCGAACATCGGAGGATTTCTGAACCAGGCAGCCAATTTCTATTTTGATTTTCATCAGAGCAAGACTGGCGTCAGGTCCTGTTTCATGCATGATCCATCCGCCATTTTGGCCATTACCAATGCCAATCTATTTGGCTTTGAGGTGGTGCCGATAGAGGTGGTGTGCGAAGGTGAGGAGATTGGACGCACCAAATTATATGGGGGGCAAGGTCGGCGTCCTATAAAAGTTGCTATAAACGTCGATCATGTTGCCGCCAAGGAAAAATTCTTGGGGCTTGTTGGGAATGCGGATAACATTTTAGAGATGAGAAAGGGTGGTTAGACAATGAATGTTGAGACTGTTGATTATCAAGACCCCAATGCCAGTGCCGCTCTGCACAGATCGCTGCGGGAAACGGGGTTCGCCGTTCTGGCCAACCACCCTATTTCGGCAGAACGAATTGCCGATATATATGACAAATGGGGCAGTTTTTTTGCCCACGAGGATAAATTCGCTTACGCGGTGCAACCACCGCGCCATGACGGCTACTTTGCTTTTCGATCGGAAAACGCCAAGAACTCAAAAACCAAAGATCTAAAGGAGTTCTTTCATGTCTACCCGAATTCACCCCTACCAGACGAGCTCAGCGCAGCGACTAGGGCCATTTACGTCGATCTTCAGGCGTTGGGGGTGAAACTGTTGTCTTGGATACAAAAAGAGGCCCCGGTGAACATAAGTGGAGAATTTTTCCTGCCGCTTGATGAGATGATGGCAAACAGCAATCAGAGCCTGCTTCGCATTCTACATTATCCACCCGTTGAGAACGCCGAATCCGATGCAATCCGGGCGGCAGCGCATGAGGATATCAACCTGATAACCCTGCTTCTGTCTGGATCAAAGCCGGGCCTGCAGGCAAAGGACGCGGCTGGAAAATGGCATGATATTGCCTGCGACGCCGGCATGATTACCATCAACAATGGTGATATGCTAGCGATGGCCAGCGACAATTATTACCCATCCACAACGCATCGGGTGATAAATCCAGATGCTAAGCAGAACCAATCGCGCTATTCTATGCCGATGTTTCTGCATCCGCGGCCCGAGGTGTTATTGAAACCGGGCATAACGGCCGATGATTATCTACAAGAACGACTGAGAGAAATTGGCCTAAAACCAAAGACTGCGTCATAAAGGGAGTAAATAATGATGCGTATCAAAACAATGATCGCTGCAGCTGCAATAGCTGTCAGCACAACGGCTGTTGCCGCAGACATAAAGCCTGCTGTTATTTACGACATGGGCGGCAAGTTTGACAAATCCTTCAATGAAGGGGTGTATAATGGTGTGAAGAAATTCACAGAGGAAACCGGTATTGAGGTCATGGAGTTTGAGGTAACCAACGAAACTCAGCGCGAGCAAGCAATGCGGCGCATGGCAGAACGTGGTGCCACAATTGTACTGGGCGTGGGCTTTGCTCAGGCAGATGCCATCTCAAAGGTTTCCGCGGAATTTCCTGACACGAAATTCTCGATTATTGATGTTTCGTGGCTTGACGCACCGAATTTGCGCCAGTACGCCTTCAAGGAGCATGAGGGTAGCTACATTGTTGGCGTTGCCGCAGCAAAAGCGTCAAAGACAGGCAAGGTTGGTTTTGTAGGAGGCATGGATATTGGGCTGATTCGTCGTTTTGGCTGCGGCTATGTTGGCGGTGTGAAATCCGTCAACGCTAATGCCGAGGTATACCAAAACATGACAGGCACAACCCCATCAGCATGGAATGACCCAGCCAAAGGTGCAGAGCTCACCCAGTCACAGATTGATCGCGGTGCGGATGTTGTATACCACGCAGCCGGTGGAACAGGTGCTGGTGTTATTCAGGCAGCGGCTGATGCTGGCAAGCTGGCCATCGGGGTGGACTCGAATCAGAATGGCATGGCACCCGGGAGCGTTCTGACCTCAATGCTCAAGCGCGTTGATGTTGCTGCCTATGAGACCTTCATGGATGTCAAGAATGGCAATTTTTCGGCCGGTGTTCGTGTTCTGGGACTTGCAGAGGGCGGTGTCGACTGGGCGCTTGACGAGAACAATGCGAGCCTAGTGACCGCCGATATGAAAGCTGCTGTTGAATCAGCGCGGGCCGATATAATTTCAGGCAAGGTAAAGGTTCATGACTATTTCAGTGATGAGAGCTGCCCATACTAAAGCTCTATTCTTTGTAATTACGTAATGACCAATTCGTCACAAATGGCTAACGGCGACTCAACCCCGCCGTTTGCTATTGAATTGTCCGCGATAAACAAGATTTTTGGTGGCGTTCATGCAAATAAGGACGTTGATCTGAAGGTTTTGTCTGGCAATATTCAAGGGATAATTGGGGAAAATGGTGCTGGGAAATCTACCCTTGTCAGCATTCTCTATGGTTTCTACGCCGCCGATAGTGGCCTAATTAGTATCAATGGACAAACCACTACAATTCGCAATTCGGCCGATGCTATCAGAAAAGGAATCGGCATGGTTCATCAGCATTTTATGCTGGTACCCAATTTTACCGTTTTGGAAAATGTCATGCTTGGCCATGAAGGTAGCCCAAGTATTGAGGCTGGAGCGTCGAAGGCCCGGAAAGCACTTAACAAATTATCTGAGGATTTTGGTCTAGCGGTGGATCCTGACATGATTGTTGAAAATCTTCCCGTTGGCCTACAGCAACGCGTCGAGATTTTGAAAGCGCTTTTTCGCGGTGCTGAGATTTTGATCCTTGATGAACCAACTGGCGTCCTTACACCTCAGGAAACCGAACAGCTTTTTGAGATCCTGCGAGCGCTGCGCAAACAGGGTGTCACCATCCTGCTAATCACCCATAAGCTGAAGGAGATCATGGCAATTACCGATGATGTTTCGGTGATGCGTGGCGGTAAAATGGTGGCGCACCTAGAAACAGCCCGGACGTCTCCAGCCGAACTTGCCGAATTAATGGTTGGCCGCAAGGTACTACTTGAGGTTGATCATACACTCGCGAAGCCAGGCGCACCTGTTCTGCAGGCACAGAACCTATGTCTGACCAAAGAAAATGGGATTGATCAGTTGAAGGGTATTTCCCTCACCCTGAGGGAGGGTGAAATTGTCGGCATTGCAGGAGTCTCTGGTAATGGGCAATCCGAATTGCTGGATATGCTATCTGGAATCACCGCGCCAACAAGTGGCTGTTTTCGGGTGGGCACAAGCGAGATCACCGCACAACACCCGTCCGACCCAGCGAAACTTCGTAGCCTTGGAGTGGCCCATGTCCCCGAGGACCGCCACAAATGCGGTATCATCCTACCCTTTTCAGCGGCTGAATCGATGATTCTTGGCTATAGCAATGAAAACAAACAAAACGGGGGATGGTGGTTAAGCCCGTCAAAAATCGAGACAAATTGTGCCAACCGGATGCAAGCTTTTGACATTCGACCTGCGCTTCCCAGATTAACAAGCTCCAATTTTTCAGGTGGTAATCAACAGAAGATTGTTCTAGCACGCGAGATTTCTGCACAGCCAAGGCTGCTTCTGGTCGGCCAGCCAACACGCGGCGTCGATATAGGCGCGATTGAGTTCATCCACAAACAATTGATTGCCCTGCGCAACAAAGGCTGTGCGATCCTTCTGGTTTCGGTCGAGCTTGACGAGATCATGAGTCTTTCTGACCGAATTCTCGTGATGAATAATGGCCAAATAGTTGGCGAGCTGACGCGTGATGAGGCTGACGAGAAAAGGCTTGGCCTGATGATGGCTGGCTTTGGCGCCGACGATGGCGTGAAAAAACCACCGATGGGAGCCAATTAATGGCCCCGCCTCCCGCCTTGCCGCGCTGGGCGGATGTTGGATTGATTCCTCTGATCAATGTCCTTGCTGCGCTGATAGTCTCAGGTATCGTCGTTGCCATAATTGGTGAGAATCCTCTCGACGCGATGTTGGTGATGGTCAAGGGTGCCTTTGTCTATAAAGGCTCACTTGGCTACACACTTTATTACGCAACAAATTTTATTTTCACCGGTCTTGCCGTTGCTGTCGCCTTTCATGCCTTGTTGTTCAACATTGGCGGCGAGGGGCAAGCCTATCTTGGCGGACTGGGAGCTGGGCTGGTCTGCCTAATATTCGACAGCATGCTGCCAGCGCTTGTCCTTATACCGATAGCAATCATGGCCTCAGCGGGTTTTGGTGCTGTCTGGGGCGCTATTCCAGGTTATCTGCAGGCGAAGCGTGGCAGCCATATCGTCATCACCACCATCATGTTTAATTTTCTTGCAGCCTCAATCATGGTATGGCTTCTTGCTGGGCGGTTGAAGGCTCCGGGGCAGATGTCGCCTGAAACACGCTCCTTTTCGCCGAACTCGGAGCTGCCTTTCATACACGATATCGCCAACGACCTTGGTATGGAGATGGCGCGCTCGCCATTGAACCTATCCTTTGTCGTCGCGCTACTAGCCTGTGTTGTGGTTTGGATAATAATCTGGCGTTCCCGCCTTGGTTATGCCATTCGAGCGACGGGTCACAGCAAGGGCGCTGCCGAATATGCTGGCATTCCGGTGAGCACCATCATCATCATCACAATGGCCATTTCCGGCGGACTTGCCGGGATGATGGCAATTAATGAAATTCTTGGTGTCCAGCACCGGACGATTCTCGGCTTTACCTCTGGCTATGGCTTTACCGGTATTGCTGTTGCACTGATGGGCCGCAATCATCCTGTTGGAATTATTCTCGCAAGTCTGCTGTTTGGAGCCCTCTATCAAGGGGGCGCCGAGCTCGATTTCGAATTTTCGACAATCACACGGGAGATGGTTCTACTTATACAGGGTCTAATTATCCTGTTCTCAGGTGGTCTTGCTTATATGTTTAATCGGCCACTGGCGCATCTACTGAGCTTGCTTTTGGCACCACACATCGCCAAAGGAGAACAGAATGGCTGATTTGTGGCTGCAGTTCCTGCTCACAATCGACGCAACGCTGCGTGTGGCAACGCCACTGATCTTGTGTGCGATGGCAGGTATCTTCTCCGAAAAATCTGGGGTAATTGATATTTCACTTGAGGGCAAAATGCTTATGTCTGCTTTTGCCGCTGCTGCAGTAGCAACCCTGACCTCTTCGGCGCATGCCGGTTTGATGGCGGCAATCGGCGTTTCCGTGATTCTGGGCCTTTTGCACGGGCTAGCCTCAATCACGCTGCGTGGCAACCAGGTAATCAGCGGCCTTGCAATAAACATTCTGGCATCAGGCCTGACAGTCACCATAGGTATCGCAATTTTTCAGCAAGGCGGACAAACCCCCAACCTTTTAAGTGCCGAGCGGTTTCGGCCGATTAAGCTGCCGCTGACAGAACAGCTTGGCAACCTGCCTTTGATAGGCCCAATTTATCGTGAAGTGATTTCTGGACACAATATTTTTGTCTGGGTAGCGCTTGCCGCGGTACTATTCACCGCTTTCATCCTGACACGCACCCGTTTTGGTCTACGCCTTCGGGCCGTGGGTGAAAAGCCTGAGGCTCTGGACAGTGCAGGTGTTTCCGTGGACAAGACACGGTATCTGGCATTGATCATCGCTGGCGTTTTGTGCGGAATGGCAGGTGCCTATCTGTCAACTGCCCATGGCAGCGGCTTTGTCCGCGAAATGACTGCCGGCAAGGGTTATATTGCACTTGCTGCCATGATTTTTGGAAAATGGCAGCCACGCGGCGCATTGCTCGCATGTCTACTTTTTGGATTTTTGGAAGCCGTTGCCTCACGCCTCCAGGGTGTTCCTGTGCCATTGATTGGTGAAGCACCAGTTGATTTGATTCTGGCACTTCCGTATCTCTTAACTGTAATCCTGCTCGCTGGCTTTGTCGGAAAGGCAATGCCGCCTCGCGCCATAGGCGAGCCTTATGTAAAGGAACGCTGACAGTGACTAATGACAACCTGATCACAGCGGCAATCGACGCTCGCAAAAAAGCCTATGCTCCCTATTCAGGTTTCAAGGTAGGTGCTGCACTTCTCGATGAAGACGGGCGCATCCACACGGGTCAGAATGTTGAAAACGCTGCCTATCCGAATGGAATCTGTGCCGAAACAGCCGCCATTGCGATGATGGTCCAACAGGGCGGAACACAAATTATTAAGATTGCCGTTTCCGGTGGTGACGGAAGCAAGCTATGCACACCCTGCGGTGGTTGCCGACAGCGTATCCGGGAGTTTGCCACAGACCAAACACCTGTTCTGGTCTGTGATGCCAGCAGCTTAAAGTCCAACCTTACACTCGGCGACCTGTTGCCGCACAGTTTTGGGCCGGAAAATCTGGGTTAAGACCGTACAGTTCCATAGATGCGGTCACCAGCATCACCCAATCCTGGCAAAATATAGCTCCTTTCGTCCAGCTCTCGGTCGAGCGCGGCAGTCACAATAGGCACTTCTGGGAATTTTTCATGCACCGTAGCAACTCCTTCTGGCGCCGCAACAAGACAGGCGAAAACGATATCGGTCACACCCATTGCCTCCAGCGTTTCAATAGCCATCACTGCACTGCCACCAGTCGCCAGCATCGGATCACCAAGAATTACCTGACGTTTTTCCATTTCATCGGGAAGACTGGAATAATAGGAAATAGGCTTGGCTGTCTCGTGATCACGATACAGGCCCAGATGACCAACACTTGCCTCGGGACAGATCTGGCTGAAACCGTCAATTAGGCCATTTCCAGCCCGCAGAATAGAAACCAAGCAGGGCTTCGGGTCACACATTGTCTCAGCTATCATCCGTTCCAAAGGTGTCGTAACCTCGACCGGTGCTACCCGCAATTTCTGCAGTGCTGGAAAAGCTAGCAGCCAGGATAGTTCATGCAGAGTCTGCCGAAAATGGTGGGGCGGCGTTTCCTTGGACCTAAGGATTGCCAGCTTGTGCGACACAAGCGGGTGTTCAAGAACGTGAACATTATTCTGGGTGTGAACTAGCATGGTGGAGCTCCTGATAACAGTGCGTCGGAAAAATCTATCGCGAATGCAGTGATTTTTCCATTCAGAACAGGGTTTTTCATTAACAAAGAATGAATTTGCCATCACAATAAAGGCGTTCTGACATGGAATGGGTTCCAATGGCCAAGTTATATTTTTCCTATTCGGCAATGAACGCTGGCAAATCAACAATATTGCTTCAAGCGTCACACAATTATAAGGAGCGGGGCATGAAAACCATGTTGCTAACTGCCGCACTGGACGGGCGACATGGCAAAGGCCGCATTGGCTCGCGCATTGGATTGAGCGCTGATGCCTTTGTTTTTTCGACCACAACAAACATGGTGGCGCTGATATCTGACCATCATGAACATACAGCAATCAATTGTGTTCTCGTCGATGAGGCGCAATTTCTGACCGATGATCAGGTCTGGCACTTAGCAGAAATTGTCGATGAAATGAATATTCCAGTGATGTGCTACGGACTGCGCACCGATTTTCAGGGAAATATGTTTCCCGGCAGTGCCCGACTGTTGGCCATTGCCGACAACCTGCGTGAAATTCGTACCATTTGCCATTGCGGGCGCAAAGCGACGATGGTCGTACGTCAGGATGCAGCTGGAACGGTGATCAAGGATGGGGCGCAAGTCGAAATTGGTGGTAACGAAAAATATATCTCGCTGTGCCGTTCCCATTGGCGCGCAGCCACGTCTTAACTGTTGAGCACGTCTACCATAGTATAAAAACCCGGCGTTTTACTGGCGGCGAATCTGGCCGCGCGTAATGCACCGCGGGCAAAAATGGCCCGGTCAGTGGCTTTGTGGGAGATTTCGACACGCTCAGACTGGCCGAAGAAAATCACCGAATGTTCGCCGGTGACATCGCCTCCTCGCAGCACAGCAAAACCGATATCACCCTGTTTTCTGGCGCCTATCTGGCCTTTCCGCACCACATCGGCAACGGCTTCCAGCTCAACACCACGGCCACGCGCCGCAGCCTTGCCAAGCGCCAGCGCTGTTCCCGAAGGCGCGTCAACCTTATGGTGGTGGTGCGCCTCGACAATCTCGATGTCCCAGCCATCTCTCAGCTGCGCCGCAACCTGTTCCACTATTTTACTCAGCAGAGTTACGCCAACAGAGGTATTGGCACAATAGACAAGAGCCGTCATCTGGCCGGCCTTTTCCAATACTGCTTCATCTTCCGGCGTCAGGCCTGTGGTGCCAACAACCAGCGCAATACCTGTCTTAGCAGCAAAATCAGCATGCACACAGCTGGCTACTGGGCTGGAAAAATCAATTACTACATCAGCCTCTTTAAACAATGTCTTGGGATCTTCGCCAATGATCACACCATTTTCACGTAAGCCTGCAACCAGACCTGCATCCTTGCCAATGGCAGGATTGCCAGAACGGTCAGTTGCTGCAACAAGCTGAAGATAATCATCCGAGGCAATTTCACGGATCAACATTCCACCCATGCGCCCGCCCGCCCCTGGAATGGCAATTTTCACTTTAGCCATGCTCATTGGTTTGTCTTTCTGTTCTTTCTGCCGTCAGTCGAGACTATAAACAGCGAGGCGTAACCGACAAGCCATAAAGTACGCTTTTTCATCAATGGCAGGTCAACTTAGAAGGCTGCACAGGCGTCAGCTGTCAGCCCAGATACGTTTAACTCGGTCAAGAAAGCTTGAGGTTTCTGGGCTGGTATTTCCAGCATCAGAAAAAGTCTGCAGAAGCTCTTTCTGCTTTTTGGTAAGGTTCGTCGGTGTTTCAACCTGTACATCAACAATCTGATCTCCATTTGCGCTCCGGCGCAGCACCGGCATGCCCTTGCCACGCATCCTGAAACGCCGGCCAGACTGTGTGCCTGCCTCAATTGTTAGACGCGCCATCTTGCCCTCAACCGTTGGCACATCAATTGTTCCACCAAGCGCAGCAACTGTCATCGGCACGGGAATTTTAGTCAGAATGTTGGCTCCGTCCCGGGTAAAAATCGGATGCGAATTAACAGATACAAAAATATACAAATCTCCAGCAGCGCCGCCGCGAACGCCTGCCTCACCCTTGCCAGAAAGTCTTATTCTGGTGCCTGTATCAACCCCTGCTGGTATCGAAACTGATAGGACTTTGCTCTGCTGCACCCGACCATCACCACCACACTCCCTGCAGGGATCAGAGATCACCTGGCCCAAACCCTGACAAACATGGCAGGTTCTTTCAACGGCAAAAAAACCCTGTTGGGCACGCACCCTACCGGAACCTCCACAGGTTCCACAGGTGCTGGGTTTGCTGCCGCCAGCAGCACCGGAGCCATCACATCTACCACATGATACGGGGACGTTAATCGTGATGTCTTTCTGCAGGCCTGAAAACGCATCTTCTAGTGACACATTCATGTCATAACGCAAGTCACTCCCCGACCGATCCTGCCCCTGACCACCGCGGGAACCCCCAGAAAATTCTGAAAACATCTGGTCAAAAATATCGGCAAAACCACCACCACCGAAACCACCGCCGCCAAAACCAGCACCGGCACCAGAGCTGGCGTTCTCAAAAGCCGCATGACCTA
>MDTG01436165.1_pt1 | contig 15336 bp, 17 predicted proteins | sample 811421 | NCBI WGS metagenome assembly MDTG01 (sample SAMN05326645, study PRJNA326480) | marine metagenome | isolation source: seawater | place: Pacific Ocean: South East | collected 2011
CAGACCTTGCAGGAATGATTGCCCAGATTTCTTTATTAATAGATGATAGTAATTTTTCCTTAGTGCGTTTTGAAATCTTCATACCAATTATCTTTGTAAAATATAGATTTATCATCAATTATGATGTCATACTCAGGTTTTCCTAAAATTAGCTCGTGATATTTTAGTCCCCATTTATCAATTTGATTTTTAGTAAACGAATAACCAATTTCATAAGCTTTCTTAGAATCGCCCTTAGATTTACCCATATATCTTGCTGTGAAAACAATAATATAATTGCCATTTTCATAAAGTTCATTGACTTTATCGATAGCCTTATTTATTGGATTTGCCTGATCATAGCTCCCAAAAGTATTAGTACAAAGTGTACCATCTAAATCAAAACATATTTTTTTTTTCATATTTTTTTATCAATAATTCCACAAATCATATGAATAATCATAATATGCAATTCCTGGATTCTTGCTGTATCTTCAGAGTCAACAGTTATGATTACATCAGTAAATTTCTTTAAATATTTTATATTTTTGCCTGTGAAAGCAATTGTTTTAAGATTATTCTTATTTGCCTCTTTTAAACCTAAAATCACATTTTTGCTCTTACCGCTAGTGCTTATTCCAATTGCAAGATCTTTTTTCCTCCCATATGCTTTTATTTGTCTTGAAAAAACCTGATCAAATGAAAAATCATTTCCAATAGCAGATATTGAAGATAAATTTTCAACTAGAGATATAGCTGGTAACGGCTTTCTATTAACGCGTTTAAACTTACCACTTAACTCTGCTGCAAAATGCAATGAATCTGATGCACTACCACCATTACCAAATATAAGTAATTTACCTCCGTTTTTAAGAGTTGATAAAATTATTGGTATCGCATCATTTAAATTTTTTAATAATTTAGATTTAGATGACTCTACTGTTAAAATATGATCATTAAATTCTTTTTGAAAAAAATCTTTGTAGTCCATGTATAATATTTTATTATATATTTTAAGTTAAAAATGACTATATAATTAAATAATTTTACCTATATTGTTGACATGAAATTATCAAGACCATATGGATATGATTTCCAAAAAAGAGATAAATCTAAATTATGGCTAGATAAAAATGAAAATCTTGATCCAATTTTTCATAACACAATTAAATCAATAATAAATAAAACGCTTTATAGTGCAAATTATTACCCTGAAAATAAAAAAATTTATAGCAAGCTAGCTAACATTGAGAAAATAAATAAAAAGAATATTATTTTTACACATGGAAGTGATGGCGGTATCCAAAATATTTTTAAACTTCTTATTAAAAAGGGAAATAAAGTATTATTAACTGAACCAACATTCGCTATGTATGATGTTTATACTGAGATTTTTAATGCGAAAAAAATTACCATTCCATATGAACTTAGATCAAATCAATTATCGATTAATTACAATCAAGTAATTGATATACTACAGAAATCAAATATTAAATTATTTTGCCTACCTAACCCAGATAGTCCTTCAGGTGTTTTTCATGATAATAAATTTATTTTTGAAGCACTTGATATATTAAAAAAAAATAATGGCTATCTTCTTATTGATGAGGCTTACTATCCTTATTATCCCCATACTTTTATCAAAAATATTAAAAAATATGATAATTTATTTATCGTTAGATCCTTTTCTAAATCATTTGGTGTTGCGGGCTTAAGAATAGGATATATAGCAACTAATAATAATTTAATTGATCAATTAAATTTAATTAAGCCAATGTATGAAACTAGCAGTCTGAGCATGGAAGTTGCTTTTTTATTATTAAAAAAAATAGATATAGTCTATGCATCTATTAATCGACTTAATAAAGGTAAAAAATATTTTGAACAATTTTATAAAAAGAAGGGGTATAAAGTATTAGATACAAAAGGAAACTTTTCACATATTCTAATTCCGGAAAGAGAGAGAATAAAATTAAAAAAATATTGTTATTTCAGATATTTTAGCTCAGGTCCTTTAGAGGGTTTTTCAAGATTTACATCCACGACCCCAAAGAATTTTAAGGAATTATTGTTTAAAGTTTATGACAAATAAAATTAATATAGCCATTATAGGTTGTGGAAGAATAGCCGGTCACCATATGAGGTCTATAAATTCAATTAAATTTTTTAATTTAGTTGCTATTTCTGATTTGAGTAAAAAAAAATCTTTAGGCTACGCTAAAGAATTTTCTTGTAGACATTATCAAGATTATAAGCAGATGTTAAAAAACAATTCTTCAATAAACTTTGTTGCTATTTGTACACCGTCTGGAAATCATTTTGAAATAGCAAAATATATATTAAGCAAATACAGAATTAATTTAATAATTGAAAAGCCTACTTTTTTAAAAAATGAGCATTTTAAGATAATTGAAAACTTATCAAAAAAAAAGAAAGTTAAAGTTTATCCTATATTCCAAAACAGATTTAATAAAGCTGTCAGAAGAGTAAAAAAAGCAATCGATTTAAAAGAAATTGGTGAAATTAATAATATTTCTTTAAAGGTCCATTGGGAAAGACCTTTAAGGTATTATAACCTAAGTAGTTGGAGAGGAACATATGAAATGGATGGTGGAGTACTAACAAATCAAGCAATTCATCACATTGATCTTTTGAGATATCTTTTTGGTGAAATTAAGAAAATCTTTTCCATAAAAAGAACATTAAATATCCCAATTAAGGTTGAAAATCTTTTCTTATCTATTTTTTATTTTAAATCTAAGGCTTCTGGCATGCTTGAAATTACTACTGCAGCAATTAATAAATCAGATCAAACTATTTTAACAATTATGGGCTCAAGCGGCACTATAGAAATCGGAGGAATTGCAATGAATGAATTAAAATTATTTACACCCAATGCGAAAGAATGCAAAAAAAACTCAGAAGATTTCTCAAAAAATATATATGGCAATGGTCACTTAGCACAATACAAAGAAATTTGGAATGATTTTAATAATAAAAAATCTGAACATATTAAATTAAAAGACTCTTATAAAACCTCTTCCTTATTACACAATTTTTATACATCCTCACTTTCAAATAAACTTGAGAATGTAAATAAAAAAAATAATTTTTTAAAATTAGGTAAATATAACAAATCCCTTTATAAACTTTATAGATAAATCGTGAATATAATTGGAGTTATAACTGCTAGAATGGGATCATCAAGATTTCCTGGTAAGCCACTTCATCCAATTTTAGATATGCCAATGGTTGAACATGTCTATAGAAGGGCGAAAATGTATAATAAATGGGACAAGCTATTAATCTCAACATGCGATGATGAAATAATAGATTTTTGCAAATCTAAAAATTTCCCTGTAGTCAAAACTTCTCCTCTTCACAAAAGAGCTTTAGAAAGAACAGCTGAAACAGCAAGTTTATTACCTAATGTCAAATCAAATGATGTAGTGGTATGCGTTCAAGGGGACGAACCAATGATGACTCCTGAAATGGTTGACATAACCATTCAACCTATAATTGTTAAAGATAGAGATTGCACAGTTTTAGGTATGGAAATAGAAGATGAAACAATGTGGCAAAACGAAGATATTGTAAAAATAATTCATAATATTAAATATAAAGTCCTTTATACGTCAAGGTCTCCTATTCCTAATTCATATTTTAGAAATAAATATGATAATGTTATCAGGAGAATTTATGGGATATTAGCTTTCAAATATCATGCTCTTTTAAAGTTTATAAATTTTCAAGAGACTTTCCTGGAATTAGTCGAGTCGTGTGATAGTAATAGAATTCTTGACATGGATATAGATCAATATGTTGCTCCTATAAAATATCATGACTCATTTTCAGTAGATAGTCCCGAGGACATTAAAAAAGTTGAACAATATTTAATCAATGATCCAATTTACAAAATTTATAAAGATGAAAAATAAAATTAATGTAGGAATAATTGGATATGGAGTAGTTGGTAAAAAAAGAGCTTTATCAATTAAAAAATGTGATTACTTTAATTTAGTTGCTATTAGTGACATCAACCAAAAAAATAATCCCAAAGATGATAAGATAAAGTTTTTTAACTCTTATTTAGAATTAATTAGACAAAAAAATATAAAAGTTGTCTTTATTTGTCTTCCTACAAAATATGCAGCAAAAGCAACAGCTCACGCAATTAAAAATGAATTAGACATATTTTGTGAAAAACCACCTGCTAGAAGTTTTAAAGAACTATCAAAAATTAAGCAATTATTGAATAAAAATAAAAAATTAAAGTTGGTATACGGTTTTAATCACAGGTATCACGACTCCGTAGTTGAAGCAAAAAAAATTATAAAATCAAAAAAATATGGAAATATTATTAATTTTAGAGGTGTTTATGGAAAAAGTACAATTGTTGGTTTTGATGGTGGATGGAGGTCTTCTAAAACTGAAGCCGGAGGTGGAATATTAATTGATCAAGGGATACATATGCTTGATTTAATTTTAAATTTTAGTTCGAATTTTAATAAAGTTTACTCATTTAATTCCAATAAATTTTGGAAATATAATGTAGAAGATAATTCATATATATTAATGAAAAATAAAAAAAATCACGTTGCAATGATACATTCATCTGCAACAGAATGGCGACACAAATTTAGACTTGAAATTGGTTTGGAAAAAGCTCTCATTGAATTACGAGGCATTCTTTCCAGTACCAAAAGTTATGGAGAAGAAGAACTTATTATTACCCCAAAAAGAGAATACTCAAAAACTGGATCTTTGATGAATATTTCAAAAAAATACCTTCAAGATAATTCGTGGGATATTGAAGTGCGTAAATTCGAAAATACAATAGTAAAAAAAGCCATAGTTAAAGATGGAAGTATTGACCAGGCCTTAGAAGTAATGAAGCTAATTGATAAAGTGTATACTTCCAAATTAATTTAAGCTAAAAATTGTATAAATGTCGTTAACAAATAAACTAGTCCAAAAAAGTCATAGTCCATCAATCTTTGCAAAAAAATATTTTGATAGATTGTCAGATGTTTTTAATAAGATTAATACTGACAAATTAGACGAATTATTTATCACATTAGAAAAATGTAGAAAATTAAAAAAAAATATTTTTTTAATTGGAAATGGAGGCTCATCAAGCACTGCGGCTCATATGCAAAATGACATAAATTTTGATGTCTTTAAAAAATCAAAAACTAAAACCCCTTTAAGATTGATAAATCTATCTGACAATACACCCTCGGTAACTGCCATAGCAAATGACCTGTCTTATGAAGATATTTTTAACAAACAAATACAAATTTACGGCAATAGAAATGATTTGTTATTGATAATATCAGCAAGTGGAAATTCAAAAAATTTAATAAAAGCAGTTAAAACATCAAAGAAAATGGGAATTAAATCTTTTGGTCTTCTTGGTTTTGATGGAGGTGTAATAAAAAAATTATGTGATAACTATTTATTGGTTCCTTCGGACAAAGGAGAATATGGCATAGTTGAGGATATTCATCTCATAATTAACCATATAATTTCACATTGGTTTCAAAATAAATTAAAGTGATGTCATTAAAAAAAGTAGACTAGCCAGACAACTCTAATTAGAATTATCTTTCAATATTAAATAAATGCTAAAAAAAAAAGTTTTAATTACAGGTGCAAGTAGAGGAATAGGTGCAGAAACAGCAAAATTATTTTTTAAAAATGATTTTAAAGTTTTTGGAACACATACTCATAAAGGCAGATCTAATAATTTCTGTAATGAGTGGGTAGTTACAGATTTCTCAGATATAAATCAAATAAATAGTTTTACAAAAATAATAAAAAAAATTAAACCTGATATATTAATAAACTCTGCTGGAATAAATATAATTGGACCTTTCACTAAAATTAAACCCAAAGATTTTTTATCCATCCAACAAATAAACTTATTTGCTCCTTTTGTTTTTTGCCAGGCAGTTATTCCTTATATGAAAAAAAATAAATGGGGACGTATAATTAATGTTTCCTCTATCTGGGGTAAAATTGGAAAAGAATATAGAGCTTCATATATGGCCTCTAAATTTGGCTTAGATGGCATAACTCTTGCTATCTCTTCAGAACATGCAAAAGACGGTATCCTAGCAAATTGTATTTCACCAGGTTTTACTAATACAGACCTAACACAAAAAAATCTTGGCGCTAATGGAATTAAGAAAATGATCTCTAATGTGCCAATAGGACGTATTGCGAAACCTTCAGAAATAGCAGAATTAATTTTTTGGTTAGCAAGTAATAATAATTCTTATGTGACTGGTCAAAATATTGCTATTGACGGAGGTTTTACACGTGTATGATAAATTTAATGTAAAGTCTCATATTGGAGAGTACTGTGTAGAATTTTACTCCAATATCTCAGATTTAGAAAATATTATTAACAATCCCAAAACATTTTTTGTCATTGATAAGCAAGTTTATGATATTTACTACCCTGTAATTTCTAAATTTATTAAAAATAATAAATACATAATTATTGAGTCTAATGAAAAAAATAAATCATTTGAGGAGCTTGTTAAAGTTTATGAATATTTAATTGAAAAACGAATACGTCGTGGACAAAACCTTACTGCCATTGGCGGTGGCATTATCCAAGATATAACATGTTTTATTGCAAGCACTTTATTTCGAGGTTTAGAGTGGAATTTTATACCCACCACTCTTCTAGCCCAGGCAGACTCATGTATAGGTTCAAAAAGTTCAATAAATTTAGGATCATCTAAAAATATTTTAGGTACATATTGCCCACCAAAAAAAATATACATTTGTGAAAAATTTTTAAATTCGTTAGACAAAAAAGATATTTTATCGGGAATAGGCGAGATAATTAAAGTTCATATAATTGCAGGCAAAAAAGAATTTTTAAATTTAAAAAAAAATTATGATAGTTTTCTTGAAAATTATCAAAACTTATTGCCTTTTATCTATACCTCTTTGATAATAAAAAAAAAATATATTGAGGTTGATGAATTTGACAAAGGTATCAGAAATATATTTAATTACGGTCATAGTTTTGGACATGCTCTAGAAAGTGCAACTAATTTTAATATTCCTCACGGTATAGCCATTTCTTATGGTATGGACATTGCAAATCATATCGCAGTACAAAGAAACCTTATTTCAGAAAATTTGTGTAAAAATATTCATATTTTATTAAGAAAAAATTATCAAAAATTTAAAAAAGTAAAATTTTCAACAGAAGATTTATTTAATGAATTACTAAAAGATAAAAAAAATAGACCTTCAGAAATTACTTTAATTCTTCCAAAAGGTGAAAATGCAGAATTACAAAAAGTATTCATAAAACCAGATCAAATTTTTATAGATCAACTCAATTACTCAATAAATTTTCTAAAAAATGAATAGCATAGATAGAGTTGCGGTTTGTTCAAGATCGTTCTCTAAAAATTTAATACTACGCAAAGAATTACTAAATCAATATAAAAACGTTTCTTTTAATGACGAGGGCTTGATCATGGAAAATAAATCGCTTATTAGCTTTCTCAAAGGCCATTCAAAAGCTATAATTGCCATGGAAAGACTTGATGATAGTATAATTTCTTCTCTTCCTGAGTTGAAAGTTATAAGCAAATATGGAGTAGGCCTTGATATGATTGATTTAGTCTCTCTTAGAAAACACCAAAAAAAATTAGGATGGACTCAAGGTGTAAATAAAAGATCAGTTTCCGAGTTAACTTTAACCCTAATTATTTCTCTACTTAGAAATGTTACGTATTCTAATAATCAAATAAAAAGTGGTGTTTGGAGGCAAAATATTGGCAATAATTTAACTGGAAAAAAAGTTGGTATAATTGGATGTGGTAATATTGGAAAAGATTTAGTAAAAATTTTAAAGCCTTTTAATTGCAATATACTAGTTAACGATATTGTTGATTTTCCTGATTTTTATAAGCTACACAACATCACTCCTGTAGATATTGAAAAGTTATTATCTGAGTCTGACATAATTACACTCCATGTACCTTTAAATGACAAAACAAAAAATATATTAAATTCAGATAAGTTAAGATTAATTAAATCTGATGCAATTTTGATAAATACTGCTCGCGGAGGACTTGTGGATGAGAATTTTTTAAAGAAAATGTTAATTAACAATAATTTACGTGCTGCAGCATTTGATGTATTTACCGAAGAGCCTCCAAGAGATTATCAGCTAATTAATTTGCCAAATTTTGTTAGTACACCTCATATTGGTGGTAGTTCTGATGAGGCAATTCTAGCAATGGGAAGAGCAGCCATAGAAGGTCTGGATAATAATTTTATCCCCTAGTAAAAAAAGTATTTTAAAATGCCATCTATTAATGTGAAAAGCAAAATATCAAAATTAACTATTTGGGATAGTGATTTCGACTATGTAAATCTAAAAGAAAATGAGATAACGGTGATGTGGAGGAATTATGAAATTTTAAAAAATCCTTTAATATTTTCTTTACCAAAATTTATTGAAGTAAATGATAAAATTTTAAGAGAAAAATATCTTGCATATGTATATGACCTAGGTAATACAAGAGTAAAAGGTAAAAAACTTTTAGATTTATTAAATATACGACCTAATTTTAGTTATTGGTGGATGACATTAATTGCTGAAAAATGTAATTCAGAGAAGTCACCACTAATTACTGATATTATAAAGGTTTTCGCTTTAGAGCTACTTATAGATAAATCATATAAGATCAAAGATATTAAGTTAATAAGTTCTAATAAAATTTTAGTCGAAAGTTTGAGTTTGTTTTGTCAAAAAAAATCAATTAATTTTAAATGGAATAAAATCAAACAGCCATCAAGTATATATAGTTTTAAAAAGTTCATCCAAAACCTTTTGCCTTATAATATTAAAGCAATAATTTCATTGAAAAAATATATTTATAAAAATTGGTCATTGCTTGGTAGTAGCGTTAAAGAGTGGAAAAAAGCTAAAGGGGAAATAACATTTGTAAGTTATTTTCTAAATTTCGATTTAAATAATCAAAAAAAAGTTAATTTTCAAAGTAGATATTGGACAAATTTAGTAAATTTTCTTGATAAGAAAAGGATAAAAACAAATTGGATACATATTTACTCTTACATTGATGCTAGTCATAACTCTAAATCTGCTAATAAACTCATAAATCAGTTTAATAGCTCTTCTGATGGTTTGCAAAAACATGTAACATTATCAAGCTTTTTGACATTTAAGATTGTTTATAACTCTTTAATAGATTGGATGCAGTTAAAAAAAAAATGTCGTCATTTAGAAAATAATTTAAACAAATCATCTTTAAATTACATTTGGCCACTTATAAAAAAAGATTGGAGAGATTCAATCTATGGATCTGTAGCACTAATAAATATGATAAATTTAAGACTATTTGAGTCATGTTTGGGGATGCTGCCAAAACAAAAAAAAGGAATATATCTTCAAGAAAATCAAGGTTGGGAGTCAGGTTTTATAAATGCATGGAGAAATGAAAAACATGGAACTTTAATAGGATTTCCTCATGCAACAGTTTGTTATTGGGATCTTAGATACTTTTTTGATAAAAGAATACACACTATAGGAAATCATAAAATAAATCTCCCAATTCCTGATTTTATAGCATGTAATGGCAATAACACATTGAATGCATTCTTAAAAAATGGGTATCCAAAAAAGAAATTAATTAAAGTTGAGTCACTGCGTTTTATATATTTAAGTAAGATGAGTAAAGTAATTCCTTCAAAAAATGAAAATTTTTTAAGACTCCTTGTTGTCGGAGACCATCGTAAAATAAACACACACAAACAACTTAACCTTTTAAATAATGCATCTAATCTATTAAAAAATAATATTAAAATTTCTCTTAAAACTCATCCTGCTTGTCCGATAGATACTAATTTATATTCAAATTTATCAATAAAAATCGAAACTAAACCACTTCATAATATATTGGTAAATTATGATATAGTGTATACCAGTATTACTACATCTGCGGCTGTTGACGCTTACTGTTTTGGTTTACCTGTCATTACATTTAGAGATGGCGCTGATCTAAATTTAAGTAGGTTGAGAAATTGTAGGGGGGTTCAGTATGTATCTCATCATGCCATCCTTGCAAATTTATTAAATAATCCAATAAAAAAACAAAAAAACGAAGATAAGGAAAAATATTTTTACTTAAATGATAATTTGAAAAAATGGCATGAGTTGTTTAAATAATACTAAAAATATAAAATCAAAATTTATCTAAATTATGAGTTATTTTAATATCTATAATAATAAAACAATTTTTGTTACGGGCCACACAGGCTTTAAAGGGAGTTGGTTAATAACCTGGTTGAACAAACTTGGAGCTAAAGTTATAGGCATATCAAATTCTCTTCCAAGTGATCCTTGTAATTTTGAAGCATCAAATCTATCTAAAGTAGTAAATGATCAACGTTTAGATATAAGAGATTTTGACTCTTTAAATAAGCTTTTTCATTTATATAAACCAGATTTTATCTTTCATCTAGCAGCTCAAGCCTTAGTAAGGCAATCATATGAGTATCCACTAGATACTATTTCTAGCAATGCCATGGGATGTGCTAATATTTTAGAGGCTATTAGAATATATGATAGACCCATAATAGGAGTAATAATTACTAGTGACAAAGTTTACCAAAACATGGAATGGAATAAAGGCTATGTAGAGGATGATAAAATTGGAGGCAAAGATCCATATAGCGCCTCTAAAGGCATGACTGAATTAATGATAAGCTCATATGTTGAATCCTTTTTTAATAAACCAAATAAAGAAATACGAATTGGTATAGCTAGAGCAGGAAATGTTATTGGTGGTGGTGACTGGGCAAAAGATAGATTAGTTCCAGATTGCATAAGAGCTTGGTCTAAAAATGAAATAGTAAACATAAGATATCCCAACTCAACACGCCCTTGGCAGCATGTTTTAGAACCAATAAGTGGATACTTGACCTTAGGTGCAGATTTATATTCAAGATCAATTAATCATGGGGAGGCTTTTAATTTTGGACCAAAAAAAAATCAAGATCATTCTGTAAAAGAACTGATTAATGAAATAAATAAATATTGGAATACAGTCAATTGGAAAGATATTTCAAGAACTGATGTACATCATCATGAAGCAGGATTGCTAAAACTAAATTGTCAAAAAGCTCATGATAAACTTGAGTGGTTTTCAGTTTTAGATTTTAAGGAAACTATAAAGTTAACAATAGAATGGTATAAGGATTACTATGATAACCCAAATAAGGATATGAAAGACATCTCTAATAATCAAATAGATCAATATTGTAAAATAGCCAAATCCTTGTCTATAAAATGGGCACTTTGAAAAATTATTAATTATGACTCACAATAAAAAATCTAATATTGAAGGCTTGGAAATAACAACTTTAAAAATTATCTCAACTAATGGCGGAGATGTACTTCATGGTATTAATGTAAATGATAACTCTTTTAAGGGATTTGGTGAGTCATACTTTTCAAGTATAGATTTTAATTTTATAAAAGGTTGGAAATTACATAAAAAAATGACACTCAATTTAATTGTGCCTGTTGGCGAGATTAGATTTGTTATTTTTGACGATAGAATAGACTCTATAACTAGAGGTAATTTTTTTGATATTACTCTGTCTAAAAAAAATTATAAGCGATTGACAATTCCACCCAAAGTCTGGTTTTCTTTTAAGGGCATTGGAAAGAAAGAAAACATTCTTTTAAATATTGCAGATATTATTCATGATTCTAAAGAAATTGAAAAAAAAAAGATTAATCAAATAGATTTCACATGGTAGTAATATTTTTCAAATGAATATTTCAGAATTTTTATTAGGTAGAATTTGAAAACTGTTATTTTAGCCGGGGGATTAGGAACAAGATTATCAGAGATAACTAAGTCAATACCAAAACCATTAGTTAAAGTAGGTAAATTACCTATATTAATACATATATTTGAAATTTATTTAAAATATGGTCATAACCAATTTTATATTTTAACTGGATACAAAGGTCATTTAATCAAAAAATATTTTAAAGATTTAAAATCTTTTACACAGATTCAACAAGACAAAAATTATTATCATTTTAAGAATACAAAAAAAAATTATGAAGTTTTTTTAATTGATACTGGGAAATATACTCAAACTGGGCTAAGATTAAAAAAAATCCAAAAAATAATAAACGATGAAGATTTTTTTCTCACTTATGGAGATGGTTTAGCAAATATTGATTTAAATGAGCTATTTTCTTTTCATAAGAAAAAAAAATCATATTTAACTATAAGCGCGGTAAGACCCCCAGCAAGATTTGGAGAAATAATCTTTAATAGGGGCTCCGTAAAATCATTCGAAGAAAAAAATAATATTAATTCTGGATGGATAAATGGCGGGTTTATGGTTGTAAATAAAAAATTTTTTAAATGTATTTCAAATAAAAATCAAATGCTAGAAAGAGAACCATTTCAATTATGTTTGGCAAAAAAAAAACTATTTGCAATTAAACATTATAAATTTTGGCAATGTATGGATAATTTAAGAGATAAAAAACTTCTAGATAATCTATCAAAAAAAACTAAGCCCCCTTGGAGATAATTCTATGAGATTAGTTATCATAGGTTTTGGTTATTTAGGTTCTATAATTTATGAAAATCTTTCGAAAAAATATAGAGTTATTGTCATTTCTAGAAACAATAATTTAACTTATAAAATTAATAAAAATAATTATTTTAATATTAAAAATTATGAAAAAGAAAAAATTAATAAATTAATACAATCTAATGATATTATTTTATTTACTGCCAGCCCTACTGAAGATGAATTTAAAACATATTCTCAATCAAAATTAAATTCCTATCTTAATTTCTACGATAATCTACTTAAAACATCAGTAAATAAAAATGTATCTCAATTCATCCTATTTTCATCAGTAAAAATATATTCGAAAGGGTTAGGTATAAATGAAAATAGCCCAATTAAAATTAATTCTATTTATACTAAAGTTAAAAATAATTTAGAAAAAAAGATCATCATTTACAAAACTAAACATAATACAAAGTTTAAGATAATTAGAATATCAAATGTCTTTGGTTTGAGTAAAATTTATAATAATAATTTTGATAAACTTATATTACCAAGCATGCTTAAATCTATATTTTGCTCTGAAGAATTGGTTTTATACTATCCAAATTTAAAAAAAGATTTTTTGTCTACTTATGAATTTATATTCAAATTAAAAAAGGTTATAGATCATAAAATTGAAAAAAAATATGAAGTTTATAATATTTGTTCATACAAATCATTTTCTCTAATAAATGTTTCAAAGACTATTAAAAATATTATTAAAGAAAAATTTGGATATAATTTTAAATTAATTATAAAATCTAAAAAAAGATTTAAATTAAGTTACAAAACTAAGCATAAATTTTTAATTAAAGATTTTGATGACAATTATTTTAATAAAGAGCTTACTAAATTAATAATCTTTTTTAAAAACAAATATGATTAATAATTTTATATCAGTCATCATTCCAACTTTTAATAGTGAGAAATTTTTATCAAGAGCTCTTGACTCTTTAATATGTCAAGACTACCAAAACTTTGAAATTATCATTATTGATAACTTTTCTTCTGATAAAACTCAATCAATATTAGAAAAATATTCATTAAGTTTAGATATAAAATTTATAAAAAAAAAGAACGAAGGAATTATTTCTAAATCTAGAAATCTAGGAATACTAAAATCAAAAGGTAATTTGATATCATTTTTAGATAGTGATGATTTTTGGGATAAAAAAAAACTACTCAGAATGAATGAGATTTTTAACACTTTTAATTATGATGTTTGTTGTCATAAGGAAATAAAAATAGATATGAATGGAATAAAACATAAAAATCAAAAAAATTTTATAAAATCAGATAATTTATATTACGATTTATTAATGTTTGGTAATTCTTTGTCTACATCTGCAGTTACTATAAAAAAAGATTTTTTAAAGAAATATAATTTATTTTTTGATGAGAATGAAAATTATATCTCTGCTGAGGATTATGATTTGTGGTTAGAACTTTCTAAAAATAACGCAAACTTTTTTTTTGCAAATGAATATTTAGGTTTTTATCAATATTATGAAAAATCAATTTCAAACTCTAATCTTGATAATCATTTGTTAAAAGTTAAAAATGTATTAGCTAGTCATTTATCAATGATAAATGATAAAAAAGTAATTAATCTTACAAAAGCTAGAATTAAGTTATCAGAGCTAAAACTAATTTTAAAAAGAAAAAAAATAAAAAAATTTTTATTTTTAATAAAAGAAATTAATTTGAATAATTTTTTTTACATCTTTTTATTTATATTGCTAAAATTAAAAAAAAATAATGTGGATAATAGATAATTCAAATAAATATGAAAATTATTTATTATTAAAATCTTATTTTAATATTAATTCTTATAAAAAAGTTTTTTCAAATAAATGGAATAATCTCTTTTTAGTATATAAAAAAAATAAAAAAATTATTTCATTTGCAAATTTATATATTATTAAAAAATATAAAATTCAACTTTATTATATTCCTGGTGGAATTGAGGGTGAATTTACTCAAGATATTATTAGTGATTTTAAAATATTTTTGAATTCAAAGATGAATTTTAGATCTGTTGCCCTTATAAATTTACATAACGAGTTATCTTTTAAACAAATTATGCCTAAAAACTTTTTGAAAATAATCAATCTCCATGAAACTAGAATGATTATGAAAAAAAACTTGAATGAAAAAAACCTAATATCTTCATATACAAAAAATTGGAGACATAATTATAAAAGATCTTTAAAAAAAGAATTTCATGTAAAGATTAATAATGACCCAAACATCAGTGAATTGATTTCACTTTATAAACAAATGGAAAAACTTAAAAATTATAAGATATTTATAAGCTATAATTTTTTAGAAACTTTATTTAATAATCTAAAAAATTTTATAGTTCACTATGAAGCCAGAATAGAAGGAAGACTAATTGCCTTTAGAACATGTATTATAAAAGATAAAGTTGCATGGGATCTTTTAGCGTGTTCAAATATTGAGTCAAAAAAGAATTATTGTACTTATTATATTATGCATCAAATTTTTAATGACTGTATTAATAAAAACGTTGACGTTTATGATTTTAGCGGTGTAGATCCAAAAAATAATACTGGTGTTTATAATTTTAAAAAAGGCGCTGGTTCAATTTTATATAAAAAAATAGGTGAATATTCTTATTCTAAAAATCTTATTTTAAGTATATTTATCGTGATATTTTTCTTTATAAAAAGAATATTTATAAAATAA
>MDTG01051623.1_pt1 | contig 15335 bp, 13 predicted proteins | sample 811421 | NCBI WGS metagenome assembly MDTG01 (sample SAMN05326645, study PRJNA326480) | marine metagenome | isolation source: seawater | place: Pacific Ocean: South East | collected 2011
CTGACTCGTAAGCACCTTTGATATCAGTAAATAAAGAATCACCAATCATTAATACCTTTTTATTATCTAGAGGCTGTAATAGATCAAGCACATATTGAAATGAATTTAAATATGGCTTCCCAACATATATCACAGACCCTCCATTTTTTTCATACTCTTCAGCAATTGATCCTACTGATAATGAAATACTATTTCCGTTAATACCTACTTTATCGGGATTCACACAAATTAACTTTTTATTATTTTCTAAACCTTTGTCTAAATAAAATTTAATTTTATCTTTATTCGAATTATTCGCTATAGTTATTAATAATAAAAAATCTGAATCGAAGATATTACTACATTGAATATACTGAGTATCATTTAACAAATCATCATTATTACCAATAATGAAAAATTTTTTACCCAAATTATCAAAAGGGTATTTTTTATTAATCAATAAATTTTTAAATATATCACCTGAAGTAATAATATCAGTGGAATTTATAATTTTGATACCCATTTTAGAAATACGTGTATGATTTTTAAAATTTGTTTTTCCTGAGTTTGATAATACGTAAAATTTTTTTTTTTTTATTTTTAATTTCTATAATAGATTTTTCTATTTCAGAATTAATCTCTAATCCATTATGAATTACACCAAACTGATCGAAAATAAATCCATCATATAAATTAATAATATCTTTAAAATTTAATATATTTTTCATAAAACAGGAAAATAAAAAAATAATAAAAAAAATAAAATAAATTATATTATTTTTTTAAAAACTATTTAATAGGTTAAATTAATAAATAAAATAGGAAATTACAATATTAAATTTTCAAATGAAAAATAGCAAAACAACAGAAGAAATTGCTTTAGAGATAAGAAGACGTGTTTTCACACATGCTATGCATAATAATGGTGGATATTTAAGTCAAGCATGTTCTGCAGCAGAACAATTAGCATGGCTTTATAACGAAGCATTAAATCTTGGTGAATCAACTATGCCTTATGTTCCAAATAAGTTTAGTGGAGTACCTTCTAAAAATAATAAAAACTATAAAACTGGTGCTGGATATAATGGTCCAACAAGTGAAAAATATGATAGACTTTTTATAGCTCCTGCTCATTATGCTTTAGTAGCATATGCTACTTTAATTGAAGTAGGTAGAATGGATGAAGATTCTTTAGACATGTTTAATAAAGATGGATCATCATTAGAAATGATAGGAGCCGAACACTCGCCAGGTATGGAGGTTCATAATGGAACTCTTGGAATAGGTTTGTCAACTGGTGCTGGGTTAGCTTTTGGAAGAAAGCTAAAAGGAGAAAATGGTAAAGTTTGTGTTTTTATGTCAGATGGAGAATTACAAGAAGGACAAACTTGGGAAAGTATTCAAACTTGTGTTCATCATAAAATAGATAATTTATGGGCCATAATGGATGTAAATGATCAACAATGTGATGGAGCTATGTCGGATGTAATGGATGTAGGAGATATAGCTAAAAAAATAGAATCTTTTGGTGCAAAAGCTATAGAGGTAAATGCACATGATATTAATGAATTAAATAAAGCTAAAAATACTATACATGATGGTAAGCCTCTTATTATATTAGCTAAATCTTCTCCATATCAGGGTATGTCATTTCTAAAAAAAAGGTTTCCAAGATTGCATTATGTAAGGTTTAAATCTGAAGAAGAAAGAAATGAAATGAATTTAGCAATATCAAAAGAACTAAAAATTGATCCAATAAATTATATAAAACCATGATTGAAATAGTTAATAAACCTTATGCAAGTGCTTTTGAAAAATTTGCCATAGCAAATAAAGAGATATTATGCTTGTCAGCAGATTTAACCTCATCTTGTGAAATTGATGGATTTAGAGATCGTCATCCAGATCAATTTTTATCTATGGGAATGGCAGAACAGAACATGATGAGTTTTGCTGGAGGATTAGGTTTGGCTGGCTTTAGACCATTTATTCATACTTTCGGAGTATTTACTTATAGAAGACCTTATGATCAATTAATTGCTTCTATTATTTATCCAAGACGTAAAGTTAGAATAATGGGATTCCTTCCAGGTATTACAACGCCTGGCGGAATGACTCATCAAGCTATAGATGACATCGCAGTTATGCGAACACTGCCGAATATGACAATATTAGAAACAGGAGATGCTACAGAAGTTGAAGGGATTTGTGAAGCAGCTGACAGTATAGATGGTCCAGTTTATTGCAGAATATTAAGAGGAGCTGTACCAAGATTATTTGATACACCCTTAAAAGTTGGAAAGATAAGAAAATTAAATGACGGTAATGATATATTGGTTGTAACTTCTGGAATAACAACTGAAGAAGCGTTAAGAGCTAGCTCTCCCTTAAAAAAAGCTGGTATTTCAATCAAGCATATACATTTAAATACTCTCAAACCAATTGATGAAGATGAGATTAGTGAATATATAAACTCAGTTAAATATGGAGTTATTTCCTTAGAAAATCATTTGGTTAATGGAGGTATTGGTTCATTGATTGCAGAAATTATAGCAAAATTTGGTATTGCAAAAAAATTAATTAAATTAGGTCTTCAAGATACTTTTGCTCATGGTGGTTCTAAACCATATTTAATGAAATATTATGGACTAGATGCATACGCTTTAATTAAAGCGATAGAAAAAATAATTAAACAAGAAATCAAAATAACTGAAAAAGATTTAGACAATGTAAGAATTGAAGATGTTCATTCATTATCAAAAGCGGAGGCCTTATAAATGCAAAGATTTGAAGTAACTTATAGACTTGTTGCAGAAAATTTATCAAAAGCTAAAGAATTAGCTGATATTATTACTGTTGAGCAAACAGTTGAAATTCCAAGAGACACTGTTCCTTCAGGTTATATAGAAGATGAAATATTAGGTAGAGTAGAAGATATTTATAACGAAACTGAAAAAACTTTTATTGCAAATATTAGTTATAATACTGACTCAGTAGGTAAAGAATTTATCCAACTCTTAAATGTAGTTCATGGAAATTCCTCAATGTATAGGGGTGTTAAGGCAATAGATATAAAATTAAATGAACATCTTGAAAAAATATTTCAAGGACCAAAATTTGGTATAGAAGGCATACGAAAACTTTGTAACAAAAAAACTGGTGGTCTTATAGCTCCTGTAATCAAACCACAGGGATTGCCAGCAAATGATCTAGCTGAAATAGCATATAAATGTGCTTTAGGTGGGGCTAATATAATTAAAGATGATCATGGTTTAGCAAATCAATCAATGGCACCTTTTTATGAAAGAGTGGAAAAAATAAACAATGCAATAAAAAAATCTAACAAAGAGACAGGAAATAATTGCTTATATTTTCCAAACATTGCTGGTGATTTTAATGAATTAATCAAATATTGTGAGTTTTCAAGAGACATAGGTGTAGGAGGATTGATGATTATGCCTGCTTTAACAGGCTTTGACATAGTTCGCTATCTATCTAACAACAATAATTTTAACTTACCAATATTAACACACCCCACTTTTATTGGTTCTTATGTATTGTCTAATGATACTGGCTTCTCCCATTCAATGATGTTTGGCAAAATTCAAAGATTAGCTGGTTCAGATATTTCGGTTTTTCCTAACACAGGAGGTAGATTTGGTTTTACGATTGAAGAATGCAATTCAATAGCACATGCATGTAGGTCTAATGAATTAAAGTGTAAAAGAATTTTTCCAAGTCCTGGTGGAGGAATGTCAGTAGAAACTTTAAATTCTATGACAAAAATGTATGGTGAAGATGCAGTATTTTTATTTGGTGGAAGCTTACTTCGTGATCATGATAAAATAATAGATAATATCAAAGAAATTAATAAACTATTATAAGTAATTAGTATTATAAATCAATAATTTAATTAATTTAATTAACAGATCTTATTAACTAAAGGTTTTTTATCTAAATAATTAAATAAATCCTGAACAATAATATCAGCAGCATAAGATACTGTTTTGACCGAAGCACCTGCTATATGAGGAGTGATTGTAACATTATTTAATTTTAATAAATTACTATTAGTTGGAAGTGGTTCTATGTCAAAAGTATCAAGGGCAGCACCTCTTAAATGATTATTTAGTAAATATTTTTCAAGTGCTTGATAATCTAATAGCGGACCTCTTGCTGTATTAATTAAATAAGAATCTTTTTTCATTTTTTTTAACTCACTTTCACCAATCATTTTTTCTGTTTCTTTAGTAACTCTAGCGTGGAGGGATACTACATCAGATAATTTTAATAATTCATCTAAAGAAACTTTTTCAATATTATTTTTTTTATCATCATTACTAAGTTCAACATATGGATCTGAGAATATAATTTTACATTTAAAAGGTATTAATAAATCTTTAACTAATTTACCTATATGACTATATCCAATTAAACCAATAGTCATTTCAGATAATTCTCTCCCGGCTGTATCTAATCTATAATACTCGCCTTTCCAATCTCCTTTAATTAAATTAGAATGACTTTTTGTTATGAGCCTTGTTTCTGATAATATCATTCCTACTGTAAATTCAGCTGCAGCAGAAGAATTTCTCCCTGGTGCATTCGCAACTGTAATGTTTCTTTTTTTACATGCATCAATATCAATATTTACTGGTCCCCCTCTTGAAACGCCTATATATTTTAGATTAGAAGTTTGATTTAAAATAAATTCAGTAATTGGAGCTAAATCAGTTAATAAAATTTCTGAATCTCCTATATGTTTAATTACCTCGTTCTCTTCACCATAATATTCTTTAATTTTATCATAATTACCTGTTCCATAATCGTTATGAAAAGGTGTATTCGGCCAATCAACATCTAGACACTTTAAATCAAATTCAAAATTTGAATTTTTCTTTATTTTTTCAACAAATATATCGGATTTCATAAAATGATCTCCGTAAATAGATATTTTTTTCATGAATTAAACATTTTGATTAAACTTTTCCCAAAAAACTTCCATGTTTTTATAACCTTCTTTATAACTTTGGAAACTTTTTTGATATATTGAAGATAAATTTTCATCATAGTCTCTGATTTCTTTTAAATATGGATCAACCCAAATTTTATTTAATGATTGGAAATTTTCTTCTAAACCAGTAGCAACAGAACCTACCATACATGCTCCTGCTGCTCCTTGCTCACTATAATCAATAACTTGTGTTTTATTCTTAGTAATAGCGCCTAAAATTTTTTGAATAGATGGGCTGTTACTGGCTCCTCCGGTAATTCTTAATAGATCTAAATTAGCATTAAATGATTCATAACAATCCTTACATGCATAACCTAACGATTCATAAATTGATCTTACTAAATCAAAAGTCTCCGTTAGTTTATTTAATCCTAAAAATTGAGCCCTAGCATTAACATTAACAAAAGGACCTCTCTCACCATTGGTAGAAATAAAAGGATGATAAATTGTTTTAGCTGGCTTGGAATCTTGTACGCCTTTCTCAAATATTTTAAGAGTTTTATTTTTATCTGGAATAACACCATATTCTTCAATCATTTTATGAAAAATATTAATTATCCAATCAATATTTAATGACGCAACCATATTTGAAATCATTCTCCAACTAGCTGTGGATCCAGGTAAAGGACCTGTATAGCCTATTTGATTTTCATTAGTAATATTGTCTAAATCAAATTCAAAAAAAATATGGATACCTGCGGTACCTAAAACAGTACTGCCTATAGATTGTTTTTCATCATAACAACCACTACCAAATGCAGAACAAACAATATCTACAGGGGCTAAAATAATTGGGGTCCCCTTGTTTAAAGATAATAAATTTGCACTATCTGCACTAAGGCTACCTACATGTTTAGTGTTATCAATCATTTCTGGAAATTTACTTTTCATTTCCTTAAGGTTTAAAATTTCTAAAATTTCATCATTATATTTTCTTGTTTTAAAATCACCCCATGTCATGCAGCCTTCAGTAATATCTGTTAAAATTTCATTAGTCATTTTATAATAAATCCAATCTTTACATCTTAAAACTTTAGAAGTTTTATCGTAAATTTCAGGTTGAAATTTTTTAAAATGATACATCTGACCAGTTTGCATCGAAGGATTCAAACCAGTTCCAGTAATTTGGGAATATCTAGTACCTAACTTCGAGTTTCTCCACTTATCAACTATTTCACCAGATCTGCCATCTAACCATAATGGAGCATCACAAGTTGGCTCTCCTTTTGAGTCAATTAACCAGCTTCCATCACCCTGCCCTGTAATTGAAATAAAAACAATTCTATTTTTTAAATTTTCAATTTTTTCATCTAATAATTTGAATGCTTCTACAACTTTAATCCACGTTAAGTTTAAATTTTGCTCTGCTTTTTTATCTTCTAAAAAATTAACTTCATTTTTTACTGAAGCTTGATTGATTAATTTTCCATTTAAATCAAAGGCTACAAACTTAATTAATGAAGTTCCAGCATCAAGACCTACCAAAATATCTTTCGACATGAATTACAGACCATTAAAAATAACTTCTTCAGTATCTTTCTCAAAAGCATTCAAGCTTTGAGAAGGGAAGTTTATTTTAATATTATCAGAATTTAAATTAAAATCCCTATCAGCCACTCCGATAACCGTAGTATTATTAATATCCATTCCTACATGTATTTGATCACCTAGCCAATGACTAGTAAAAATTTTTGTATTACCTTCAATATTTGAACTATTTGAATTAAAATCAATTTTATGTGGGCGAATTCCTAAAGTAATAATTTGATTATCTTTAATATTATTCAATTTTGATAAATCTATAGATTTTTTTGAAAATACAATATTAAAAGTATCGGATGAATTTTCATTTAAAATTTTAAATATTATATTATCATCTTTTATAATAAATTCTGCTTTTAAAATATTCATTGGTGGCTCTCCAATAAACGATGCTACAAATACATTTTCAGGTTTAGAGCTAATATCATAAGGTGAAGCAAGTTGTTTCAAATCACCTAATTCCATTACTGCTATTTTATCTGCTAACGCAATTGCTTCTGTTTGATCGTGTGTTACAAATACAACTGTTTTTTTCATATGCTGCATATAATCTTTCACACGTGCTCTTAAAACTGCACGCAACTGTGGCTCAAGTTGAGACATAGGCTCATCTAACAAAAGAACTTTAGAATTTCTTACTAAAGCACGTGCCAAACTAACTCGTTGTTGCTGACCTGCTGAAATTGTAGGAGGATATCTATCTATAATATCACCTATTTCTAACAAATTAATAATCTCATCAACTTTTTTAGTTATTTCAGATTTAGAAATTTTTTCTCTGATCAATCCAAAAGCTATATTTTCTTTAACTGTTAAAGGTGGATATAATGCATATCCTTCGAAAGCCATGGCAACATTTCTTTCTGAAGGTTTTAAATTATTAATAATTTTTCCATCAAACTTAATTTCTCCATCAGTACATGATTCAAAACCTGCTATCATTCTTAATGTAGTGGTTTTTCCACAACCTGAGGAGCCTAAAAGTGCTACAATTTCACCGTGTTCTATATTCATATTAAAATTATTAACTGCCATAACATCATCACCAATTTTAGATGCAAAAACTTTATTTAATTTTATTAATTCAACTTTAGACATTTTAAATAATAGTTTCTTGATTGTTTGAGTCAAATAAATGAATTTTGGAATAATCTATGTCTAAAAAAATATCTTTTTTTTCATCAATATTTAAAGATTCATTTTCAGACATGGAACATAAAATCTCAATTCCATTTTTAAATTTTACCAAGTAGACAATTTTTAAATTTAATGGAGTTTTAGTTCTAAATTCAACTTTAATACTATTTTTTGAATTTTCATTAGATAATTTTATATCTTCAGGCCTGATTCCAACAATATATTCTCCAGTAATATTTTTTTGATCAGAGATATTGCCAACTAAATTTTCATCTCCTAAATCTATGTTAATTGATCCATTATTTATTTCAACATTAGAGGTAAAATTATTAATTGTGGGATCACCAAAAAGTTTTGCTGAAGTTAAGGTTTTTGGATTATTATAAACCTCTCTTGGTTTCTCAATATCATTAAATTTTCCATTATACAAAACTCCAATTCTATCTCCTAAAGCCATAGCCTCCCTGTAGTCTTGTGTTATATAAATAACTGTTGTGTTAAATTGTTTTAATATTTTAGGAAGTTCTAAACGCATTTCATATCTTATTTTAGCATCTACATTTCTTAATGGATCATCTAACAAAACAACAGAAGGCTTACTAACCAAACTTCTGGCTAAAGAAGTTCTTTGTTTTTGACCATTAGACAATTCTTTAGGCATATGTGTTAATACATGTTCAATTTTAAGCAAAGATGAAATTTCTTTAACTTGCTTGTCTACATTATCTTCATTAGATTTATTTGCTCTTAATGGACTAGCTATATTTTCATAAGCATCCATATGAGGATATAAAGCAAAATTTTGAAAAGCCATTGAAATATCTCTATCTTCAGGATTTAGTTGTTCTATTTTTTTACCATCCATTTGAATGGATCCATTATCTTGAAACATTATTCCTGATATGAGTCTTAACAAAACTGTTTTACCAGATCCAGAAGGTCCGAAAACAACAAAAAATTCACCTTTATCAATTGTTAAATTAATATCTTTTAAAACATGATCATCTTTAAAGCTCTTTTTTAAATTATTGATTTGTAAATAAGACACTTATTAACCTTTCACTGCACCAAGACTTAAGCCTTGAACTAAATATTTCTGAATAAATAAAGCTAAGATTAATGTAGGTAAAACAGAAACAACAATACCACAAGCTATTAACCCATATGGTATTGCACTAGCTGTAATAAATGCTAAAGCACCAACTGTTACAGGTTGAATAGAACTAGATCCTAAAATCAAAGCAAACACAAAGTTATTCCAAGCATAAATAAAACAAAGCAAGGCTGAAGCTGCTATACCAGGTCTAGCTAATGGTATGGAAATATAAAAAAATGATTTTAACCAAGAATGACCATCTAGCCTATATGCATTTTCTATATCTACACTAATATCTTCAAAATAACCTCTTACTATCCAAAGTAAAAGAGGTAATGTAATTAACTGGTAAACCCAAACTAAAGCAAAATAACTGTCATATAGACCTATTTTTGTAAAATATAAATTAAGCGGTATAATTATTAACAATGCCGGAGCAAATCTAAAACTTAAAAGTGTAAATGCAATATCTTCACCACCTTTAAACTTATATCTAGCAAATGCATAAGCTGCAGGAACGCCTAATATCAACGTAACCAATACAGAAAATACACTTAAAATAAGACTATTGATTAAATTTTGCTTAAAGAAAACATACATGGTTGCAAATCCTTCAATTGCAATCTCACCTTCCCATAAACCAATATAATTCTTAAGCGTAGGTGTAAAAAATATTGATGGTACTTTTTGAAGAATAGTATCATTGGTTTGAAAAGACATACTAAATATCCAGATAATTGGAAAAAGGAAAAATACGATAATAGCTATATATGCTATGATCTTAAACACTGACCAAAGATAATTTTTCATCAGCTTACGCCTCTAGTTTTTTCTTTAAGCTTATGCCATTGCCTTACAAAAACAAAACATAAAAAATAACAAATAGCCCAAAGAACAACCATCATTGCTGCTGCTTTACCAATATTGGTATACTGAAATGTTTGTAGATAAGCAGATACCTGAAAAGCCATACTGCTCTCACCAGGTCCTCCCTGTGATAAAGCATATATTATATCAAATTGCTGAATACTTTCTAGCATTCTAAATAAACAAGCTGTTAAAATATAAGGAAATAGCATGGGTAATGTTATTCTAAAAAATTTATAATATTCTGGCACTCCATCAAGTTCCGCAGCCTCAAATGGTTGCCTAGGTAGCGCCCTTAATCCTGCAAGTAATAAAATCATTATAAAAGGTGTAAAAACCCAAACATCAATCATTATTAAAGTAAACATTACTGAGTCAGGGTGACTTGCCCATTTAAAATCAGTTATTCCTACAAAAGAGAGTGCATAATTTACAACACCAAAATTAGGATTAATTAAAAGTCTCCAAATTAATGAAGCTAAAGCAGGTGCAATCATTAATGGAAGAACAAGTAAAACCCCTAGTAAATTATTAATAAAATTTCTCTTTGCTAGTAATAATGCAATTCCTAAACCTAAAATTAATTCAATTATTACAGTAAAAAAAGTATATGTTAGTGAAACTCTTATTGTATTCCAAAAAGAAGGATCGCTAAAAATATTTATATAATTGTCAAACCATATAAATCCTTTCATATATGGCATTTTTAAATTGTATCTTAGTAATGAGTAATAAACTGATGTGAAAAAAGGAATTAAGATTCCTACACAAACCAATAAAGCTGGAAGCGTTAGTACATATGGAAACAATCTATTGCTAATTTTCATATATGTATAAATGATATACCGCCGTTATAAACGGCGGTAAATAAAAAAAAATTATGCTAGGCCTACGTCTTTCATCATACCGTCTATTTTACCTGCAAGTTTATCTAATGTTTCATCAACGTTAGATCCTGTTTGCATTTCTTGAAGAGCGGCAGCCCATTCAGTAGTAGTTTCAAAGAATAGAGGTTGAGGCGTAAATTTAATCTCAGACCCACCTATAGAGCTTTCATATTGCTCCATATATCCTGGTGAAGTTCCTCTAACTTTTGCATCAAAGTCTCCAGAAGCCCAAACAGATGAACGAACTGGGTTAACTTGATTAGCTTCAACACCACCAAACATTGCATTTTCAGGACCATTAGCCCATTGCATCCAATACCAAGTAGCATCTTTATCCTTTGAGAAATTACTCATTGCTAAAGACCATATCCATACATTTGGAGTTGGAGCAGAAGCAGCAGGATTAGGTGTAAAGCCATGGAAACCAAAATTGCCAGCTTCTTTATTTTCAGGATTTCCATTAAAGAAATATCCTAAAATATCTGCATCAAAAATCATAGCAGACGCACCAGCACCTATATCATTCCCTACTTCATACCATGTATAACCTGACCAGTTTTTAGGTCCAGAATGAGAAATCATTTTAACCCATTCTTTGTGGAAAGCTTTGGAAGCATCTGAGTTCATAGCAGCTTTTAATTTGCCACCATTATTATCAAAGTCTACTAAACCATAATTTGCATAAGCAGACATAAAGCCTGGGTGAATTGTCGCCCAACTTCTACTTCCTCGTGTTCCAATTCCATATGACCAATCCTTAGGATTATCAGTAAACCATTTAGCTTGATCACTCATTTCTGGAAGATCTTTTGGAGGAGTTAAACCAGCTTCTTTGAAATAACGCATATTATAAGTTACGCTATTAAGCTCAAATCCCCAAGGCATACACCATTGTTTAGAGCCTGATCCACCTAGAGCATCACCAGCAACACCACTCCATGAGCAAGCATCACGTAAATTTCCAACAACATCATCCCAATTATATCCAGGATTAGTTTTGTGAGGATCATTTATAAACTCATTTAAATCTGCGCACCATCCAGCTGGTCCGTAGGTCCAAGTCATATAAGCACCAGTCATGAATGCATCATATTGAGAAGAACCTGCAGATAAAGCTGCTGTAACCTTATCAAAATAAACATCTTCTGCAAAAATATCATAAGTAACTTCAATTCCTGTCATAGATTTGAAACTATCTATATTTGCAATCATTGAGTCAGTGTATGGATGTTTATTTAAAAGTAGATTTAAACTTTTGCCACTATGTTTTTTCCAATCAAAATCTGCAGCAAATGCTGTTGATAATTGCATTCTCATCAATTGAGTTAGAGCTGCAAAACCAATACCATATTTACCTGCTTTAATTAGTAATTCACGGCGCGGTACCTTTCCTTTTAAATAAGAGTCAATTAAACTCTTCATCTTTGATTCCGACATAATAACCTCCTACTATTGTCGTTAAACATAAGTATTATATCTACAGTTTGTTTTATTAGTATTAATAATTAGCCAATTATGTCAATTTATATAAAGAACATACACAGAACATTAAAAAAACAAAGGTTTCTATTAAAAAAATATATTAAGATATTAAAAAAGATATGAAAAATAGAAGCGATAAACTAAGACTTGTAGTTAAGCAAAGTGGTAAGACAGCAAAAGAAATAATTTCATCTTTTAAAGAAATAGAGCAAAATGAACGCTCTGGTACATTAAAATATCCAAAAGATACAATAACTATATCTAGACATTTAAATGATAAAAGGCCATTTGATTTAGACACTGCTGTCGCATACGGTAAAGCACTTGATACAGATCCTGCTGAAATATGTTTTGAACCTGTAATAAAAAATATAAGAGGTTATTTTGATCCATTAGAAAAAAATAATCCCTGGGGAGTGCATTGGTATTTTACTGAAGAAAATTATGAATTTATATCAGTACGTATACCTAGAGAATTTTACGCTGATAAATTTAGATTATTAGAGGCAAAAAATGTTACTAATAATAGACATGGAATGGTATTTATTTATGAAAATACAAATGAACAATATGCAAATCCAAGAAGTTACAATCAATTAGGTTTATGTAAATTAAAAAATGGTAATTTTGTTGTTGCTGTACCTGTGCCTAGTGGTAAAAAAAATAACTTTACATTAAAAGATATGAGTAACAACCTTCTTTTCGATGAATGTGAATTATCAACTATAAATCCAATTGTTAGTTGCTTATTTCCAGCATTTTACAAAAATTATTAATTAATACTAATATAAAATGGATTTAAAAAACTATAATGGCATATTAAATAATTTATTATCAGGAAATTATATAAGCCAATATAGTAAAAAAAAAATATTAATTCCAATAAACGAAATTTTAATAGTTAAAAATATATTAGAACATAAAATTTCTATTCTAGATCAATTAAATAAAAATGATTCTGTATGCGTAATTTCTAGTAAAAATTCATTTAAAGCATTAGGTGACAAAGTATCCCAGTTATTAAATAATTATAAATTACAATATAAAAAAATAATTTTAGATAAATATAAGTCAGATATAACTTTTGGTGATGAAATTTATGAAAAAACTAAAGATTATAATTTAATCATATGCATTGGTTCGGGATCTCTAATAGACATTTGTAAATATGCATCAAATAAAGCAAACAATAAATTAATAATTTTTTGTTCATCTCTAACTGCAGCTGCAACTACTAATTCAGTTTCATTAACCAATAATGGTATAAAAACTTCAATAAAATCTAAAATATCTGAAACAATTGTAATTGATCTTGATAATTTAAAAAAAACTCCAATGAAATTAATAAGAAGCTCATTAGGAGATGTTTTATGCAGAACTACATGTCAAGTTGATTGGTTAATGTCAAATTTACTGATTAATACTACATATGATGAAACTCCTTTTGAATTACAATATAACGATGAAAAAGAGCTTTTGAAAAATTCAAAACTATTAGAAACAGGGGATATAAATTTATTAGCAAGTTTATCCAGAATGACACTTTTAAATGGAATTGCTGCAATAATTATAGGCTCTACACATGCAGGGAGCATGGGTGAACATATGATAAGTCATTACATTGATATGTTTATACAAAATAAAAATGTAAAAACACTTCATGGCGAACAAGTAGGTGTCACAACTATAAAAATGTCAGAAATACAGAATTATTTTATTAAAAATGATACCCCTTTTCAATTAAAAAAATTAAATATTGATAAGGATTTATTTATTAAAAAATTTTCAGACAAGTATGCAGACTCATTTTATGATTCTTATAATAAAAAAAAACTAAATGATGAAAAAATAGAACATATAAATAAAATTCTTTTTAATGAATGGGATGAAATTAAATTTAAATTAAGAAAATATTCAGTTCATACCAATCAAATAGAAAATTCATTACTCAATATAAGGGGAAATATTAGTAATACTGATCTCAATATTCCTGACAGTTTTTATAATAGAGCATTAAAAGATTCTTTTTTAATAAGAGATAGGTTTTCTTTTCTTGATATAATGAATCATACTAATACATTTGAAAATTTTAAAGTAAATTAATCAAATTTAATCCCCTTTGCTAACAATGCAGTACCATATGCTGCTTCATTATTCTTTGGATTAATTATATTTGTATTTAAGATTTTATTTCTTATTATATTCCATTTTTTATTTATAGCACCACCACCAACTGAATAAATTAAATTTGGATAGCAACCCCCTAAATCCGCAAGTTTTTCATAACAACTTTTTTCAACAAATGTTATACCCTCTAGTATAGCTTGAAAAAAAATATTTTTATCATTCGGTTTGGGTGTTAATATTGGTTTAAAATTAACATCATTAATAGGAAATCTTTCTCCAGGTTTTAATAATGGATAATATTTATATCCAGTGAGTTTTTCTGTATTAATTTTTTTTGACAAAATTTCAATTTCATTTTTAAAATAATGAATTAATATCTGTCCACCTACATTAGAGGCTCCACCAGCTAACCATAAATTTCCTATTTTATGACTATAAATTCCAAATTCACTATTAAACAAAGGTTTTTTTGTTATTGACTTTATAACCATGGTAGTTCCAATTGCAGTAACGCTTTGACCTATTTTTGAAGCACCAGTAGATAAGAAAGAAGCTATTCCATCTGTTGTTCCAGCTGAAACAATACATTGTTTATTAAATCCAAAGTCATCTACTAAAGTTTGAGATAAATTTCCTAATTCATTTCCTGGATTTTTAATTTCAGGAAATATTTTTTTATTATATGGCAATTTATCAATCCAGTCGTACCATTTATTGTTTTCTGAATCATAACCCAATTTTAAAGAATTATTATTATCAGAATATTCATATTCACCTAATAATTTACCAATAATCCAATCTGCTTGATGTAAAATTTTAATATTGGAATTCAATTTATTATCATTTAATAAAAATAAAGATCTTGCTAAAGCATTGTTAGGGCTAGAAAATAATGGATTATTATTAGAAATTTTTTCTATAATTTTAGATTCTTTTACGCAGCTAGCATCATTATACATTAATGCATTAGTAAGGGGTTCACCATTTAAATCAGAAATAAGAACAGTACCAGAAGTGCCGTCTACACATATTTTTTTTATGTTAGAAAAATTAAAATTCTTTTTTTTTAAATAATTAAAAGATTTTAATAATGAAGACCACCATATATTTGGATTTTGATATACTTGATTATCTTCTATTATCGGTGAGGGTATTTGAGTTTTAACAGTATCTATAATTTTTTTTTCATTATTAATTATTATTA
>MDTG01293263.1_pt1 | contig 15335 bp, 15 predicted proteins | sample 811421 | NCBI WGS metagenome assembly MDTG01 (sample SAMN05326645, study PRJNA326480) | marine metagenome | isolation source: seawater | place: Pacific Ocean: South East | collected 2011
GATTTTTACACATTTGAACTTATTAATTATAGTAATGATAAATCATACAATGATGGTGCTAATATTATCAGCTCTTATAAAATTAATGATTCAAATACACTATATATGAAGATTGATTTAATAAATGACAAAGGTATGGATATAAATGCTATTACATTAAGAAATCTTTATCCCACAATTCTGTTGGTGAATGATACTAAAATGTATTTTTATAGATTAAGTGATTTTGTTGAAGAAATAATCATTCAGGGAGAAGATACAATGGCGACAATTAAAGAGGAAGAGGAAGAAGATTTAAGTGATGAACTAGAATTTTACGGAAGATATTTTGATTTTGAAGGTGAAGAAGAATTCAGTATTGTAAGAAAACCACTAGATATTTTAATGGGTATGGAAGATGATACTGAGATTAAAGATGAAGATGGAGATGTATTATTTACTTTAGCGGATACTTTAGTCTCACATATAATGATTGATATAGATGAAGAGCAACTTGGTGCTGGTTATTCTGTTTTAGTAGATCATGCTATAAATGGACAAGCACAAATAATGGGTTATGATGATTATCAACCACCTATATTTAAAGGTGAGCTTACGGAACAACAGGGTTCGGGATATTTTGCTGATTTAGGACAAGAAAATGTAGGTGGACAAATGGTTATATCAGGATATGACGATAATAATCCACCTGTATTTACACAGGATGGAGGAGATTTTAAGCTTTTAGATAAAAAAATTAATCATATAACCAACTATATTATAAAAAGAGGTGAATATAAACTTCCTAAGTATGTTTTAGATGATATAGAAAAATTAGAACAATAATTTAATAATATTTTTATTATTATATTATAAAGATGTCACAAAATATACTTATTCATGAGATAAAACATAATAGTGAAATTATTGCTGAAGTTAATATAGAAACTGATGAAATACTTGATCCACTTATGTATACAACTTCATCTATAAAGGATTATTTAGAAGGTATAATCGATGAAGATGATGAATCTATTTATGATCCTACAGTAATTGTTGCTATTATTAATGATGACGGTTCAAAAAGATTTGGAATGACCACTTTTCCTAGACTAACAGTTCCTAGATTAACTAATAATGAATACAACTCTGAAAAATTTCAAAAATTATACTTCAAATGTGGTTCAAATGTTGATTGGCCACATGCTTCTGATCAAGCTGATCTTGGTAAAGGTTTGCTTATGTCTCTTAGAATTCAATTTCCACCCTTATCAGAGGGATTTATAAGATGGGCAGATTTACATAATTATTTAATGTCAAATGATGATAGTGCGGTAAGAGCATATGAATATACTAAAAATGATAAAACTCACGAATATTATATTATTCCATTAAAAAAGTCTGAATCTTTGCCTGGTGTTGTGAGTTACAGTTTTTATATCCACCAGACAGTTTTTGAAAGAAATCCAGCATATGTTGAACATGCTAAAAATTTAAATTTATACGATGAACAATGGAATGTAAGTGCCTCACATTGTCAACCAGAGAATAATCATCTTTATGTTCCTTTACATTCAAATGGTTCAGAAATAATTAATACACCTGAAGTTTTTCCAGTAATATCCGATGAGTTTACAAGATGGATTCAAATTCCTGTTAGAACAGGAGAAGAATCACCTGTTCTTACACCTAGCGAAGCAGATGAAGTTCTTGAGGCATTAGGTTCCGATGAACCATCTGAAGTTGTTAGAAATTTAAACGAGGCCTTTGATGCCGAATTAGACGAAGATAGTGATAGTGATAGTGACAGTGATAGTGATGATAGAAGTAGATTTGATATAATAAATATATATGCTAATGATAATAGTGAATTAACTGAAGTAGTTGAATTATACTGTAACGATATAGATCAGGCAGTTCAAATATATGGAAATCCAGATGACTGGAATATAGTTATGCATAATTTTGAAAGAAGGGAGTTTGATTTTGAAGATTTCGATGATGATGAAGACGACGACGACGATGATGATAGTATGCCTTCACTTATAGATTTAGATGAAGAGAGAGGTCCTAGATTAACAGTGGATGATTTAGCTACATCTGAAACTGAAGAAGTGCCAAGAACACCAGATACTTCATTGAGAACACCAACTACACCTGTTAGAGAACCTGGCGAGTCAAGTGAAAGACGTTTTATGACAATTGATGAATTTAGAGAAATGATCTATAAGAATCGTGAAGATTGGTTAGAAGGAGAACCTATTAATTTAGCACAAGAAACATTTAAACATCATAGAGAAAATATCACAATAAGATTACCAAATCGTGAAGAATTAAACAAAGCTTTCAAGCTTACTAGAGATATGATTGAACAAGCTAACGAAGATGATGAATCTATTTATAATGGTGATATGGATGAAGAAATACATCCTTATTTTTTAGGTAATACTCCATATAAATTTGACTGGGACGTATCAAGTGTGGAAGATTTCTCAAAATTAGGACAAGAATTTTGGGATACATCGTCATTAGCTACAGAAAGTATTCCTTATACTTCGGGTGTTTATTGGCCTAAAAATCTGGAAAACTGGGATATGAGTTCTGCTGTAGATTTATCTGAAATGTTTAAGGATTGCACTAATTTTCAATATATTTCTCTAAATAATTGGGGAGATAAACTTGGTAATGTAAGAGATGCTTCTAGTATGTTTGAAGGATGTTCTGAATATGATGATGACCTAAGTTCTTGGAATGTAAGTAGTTTTACAATGATTGATAATATGTTTAAAGAATGTTTCGCATTTGATGGTAATTTTTCAAGCTGGTCAATGCCTAATCTAATTAGCTGCAGTGGATTTATAAGAGACAACTATCCACAAGAAAGATTGCCAAGTGAAATCTTTGATAAAGGATGTATGGAACGCGAAAGTGAACAAGAACAATCTGTTCAAAATGCTGGAGGTGTAAGAGATGGTTCAAGAATACCACCTGAACAATATTGTCAAAAAGGTGGAGCTCTTGATAGAAAGATAAAACATTTAGAAAATTATGTAATGTCTAAAGGTTTATACTACTTACCAGCATATATTGTAAATGATGCTAAAAATATGAACTAATTATTTTTTATTAAACCAAAAATGTCCTCTATTACATTTATAATTGAGACATTTTCCTTTTGAATTAGGAGGATCATACCTAATTTTATTACCACAATATATAAAATTTATAGATTTTTTCAGTTTATATGATAATAAAAATAAAAATGGATCAAATGTTGAACATAAGTATCCTCTTGGAGCATTGTGTTTATTATATAATTTAATGTGTTCCATATTTTCATTTATTTGACTTTCAGTTATTAATTTATTTTGCCATTTCATCTCTTTTGTAGGACAGTTTACCTTTTTAAGTTTATCAATTAAACTATATATGTTTCTATCTTTTATACCCAGTATATTTCTGTCCTCTTTATCGAGAGAATTCATTATCCCATCCCAAAAACAGGTCATTCTCTTATAATATATGGTTATATTATAAAATAATCTTGAATTTAAATATGGAGGTTAAGGTAATGTAATTTCGTATAATTATATTTTAAGTTTTATTTAAAACACAGCTGTTCTATTAATATCGTAAATATGACAACATACGCCGAGTTCTTTAAGTTCTTTTGCTATCATTCTTACATAAAATCCAGAGGATACTCTTATACTATACTTATGTTTAATAAGTGGAGGCATTCCAAAATTTATTCCCTTTCTATCCCACGAATTTAGTATATTCTTTTTGTTAAACTTATCAGAATCAAGTGTATTAATTGTCTTTTTGGCGGTTTCCACATATTCCAAAAAATCAATCTCTTGTGTATCTAATTTTTTAACATTATATACCTTTACTTTTTTAAATGGAATTTCTGACTCTAATAGTTGATTATTTTTATACCAATACCATAATGGTTTGTTGATGCCATTTTTAGATAATCTTTTAGCAGAGTAATGATGAAAATATTGTGTTTTTTTGTATACCAAATTTTCAAGATAGCAATCCAATATTTCAGTATTTCTATCTCTATTAATACACATTACATTACCTAAAACATCATCACTATCTGTAGAAATTCCTTGAATAATATTAAATTCGTATTCTTTATCAGAGTCTAGATGTCCGTTCATCAGACCTGTATGTTTATCAGGTAATACAATAGTTAATCCCCGGGCCATAGGATCAAGTTTACCACAAATAGCAAGCTTTTTAAAGCCATAGTGTTTCTTTATTCTATTGGAAAATTGTGAAGTCGTTTCACCTGTTTTTTTAGAAGTAAGTAACATCTTTTTTATATCATTAAATTCAAATAATCTTTAAATCAAATTTAACTTTACTTAAAAATAGATTAGATAGTTAAAGTATTATGGAACTGATAAATCAATTTTTAGGTTGGATAATTATAATAGGAACATTTATAACTTATTCATTTCAATTTAAAAAATTAGTTAGTAATAAAAATGTAATAGGTATAAATGATAATATGCTGCTCCTAGGATGTGCGAGTTCTATGTTTAATTTATTAGGATTAATTGCCAGTAATATTGATAACTTTGGTAAAGGTAATCTATATTTTAAGATATTACCTATTGTTCAATTATTTTCCCCATGGTTATGTCTTCAAATTAATTATCATTTATATTATATCTATGAAAATAATGTAGGTAAACAGACTAAGTATAAACTATTTAATTTATTACTGGCATTATTTGTGATTCCTGTTTATCCTTTAATAATTATTTCTTCAAAAAAACACCATCTAATGGTCGCAGATATTTTTAATATTATATCAGGAATATTAAGTGTTGGAATGTGGATTCCACAATTAATGACAACCTATAGAGATAAAAAAGCTGGAACATTATCTTTATTAAGTGTAGGTTTACATGCTGTTGGTTGTCTTTTGGTGATTATATTTCAACTATTAGAAAAAGAAGCATTAAGCACAATTATACCATACATAATTGCTCTTTTATGTGAATCATGGATAGTATATTACTGCTTAATTGAACATAAACGTAGAACACCTATTATAGAGATTGATTATCATGAAATAGACGTTGATAATCTACAAGTTGAAGATGATGTTCAATCTGATAATTCTCAAAATTTTTTACCTGAATATACAACTTTGTGAAATTATTATTTATTTAAGAATAACTAATATTAGATATAAAAATGGAAAAATTCCCACAAGATTTTCATAGAAGTAACTTTGAAATTGCTACTCCTAGAAGTAGAGCATGTAGACTTAGAAAAGATATTTATAATGTAGTTCTGGCTAACAAAACAAAATTACCATCAGGTTTAACACTAGAGTTTGAAGAACAACTTTCGTCAGGAGACACTCAACTAATTATAAGTGAACTAAGAGAGCGTGGATTTAAGGCAACATCTAATTATGATATTTATAAAGGTAAACATGTCATGACAATAAGTTAGTTTATAGTATATTAATTATAAAATAGCTTTATAAATTAGGTCTGTAGTAAAAATTTCGTTTTTTGTTTATTTCATCGTCATTAAAAATATTATTAGTGATTTCTTCGAAACTTTTACCATTTAAAAACTCTTCAATAAAATGCATAGAATAAACACCACATTCTGAATTTTTATATTGAAATCTATTTGTATTGTAGTAAAGTCTAAATGATTTATGGACTAATCTTTTAGATGAATCATTAATTATAGGATATTTAACTTGGATTTTATTTTTTGAGACACCTTGAACAAGATTAAGTTCTCTAGATTTATGAGAATCAAGATATACTAAGTTACCAGTATAAATATTTTTAGTGCTATCAAGTTTGATTGTAAATTCGTCTAATACAACAGCATCATGAATTTCGATATGATCATCATTAAAGTCGTCAATATTAATTTTACCATCCATTATTAACTGATTACCTTGTTCTTTGAGTCTTTTCATAAGCTGATATATTTCTTGTTTAGGTTTGTGAGCATAACTATCAAAAAAATAAATTCCACCTTTCATAAGATCAGTATACATGGAAACCCAATGAGAGCCTCCACGATTATGAGGATCAAGGTTAAAAACTATACCTATTTTAGTTTTACCTTTCTTAATTAAATCTTCTATATCAATATTACATAATTCATTTGATATACACATACCAAACCCTATTCTCAGATCAAAATCTATGGGGACAGGTCCTATAAATAGAAAATCTTTATATTTTTTTTCATATTGTTTCATAACAACGGCAATATCAATAGTTGAAAGCCAAGCATTCATGTTGTCATTCCAAGATTCTGGCATTTCAGGTCGAAATGTATTACCATGTATATCTTTATCATTTATATTTCTTACTAATTTACTATCAAGTAAACAGTAGTCTTCATTACAATTTGTGTAGGCCTTCATACCATGTTGAATTTGTTCCCAAAGTTTTTTTCTATTTTTATTGTTAAATTTTTTAGGAATCTCTATCTTGTTTTTGTGTTCTTTGTTGAATTCATCAGCTATTTTAACAAGAGCATCATTTGAAAAACAAGTATAAAAGTTATTAGCTTTATCAGGAGTGCAGTAATCCGCTTTCATTAAATATATTACATATTATTTTTCTATTATAAATAATTTAAATAGTAATATAATAATATCTTAAAAATATTACATAGTATATAAGTATATGAGTCAATTTGACCTTAAAACAGGCGATATATTATTATTCGACTACGAAGCAGGTGGAATATTTGGATTATTTACAAGATTAATTCAATATTTCACAAAAAGTAAATTTTCACATGTAGCTATGGTTTTAAAAGACCCTTCATTTATACATCCATCCCTTAAGGGATATTATATATGGGAATCAAGTTGGGAAGGAAAACCTGATCCTCAAGATGGTAAAATTAAACTAGGTGTTCAAATCACACCGTTTGATGAAATTTATGAACACTATAAGGAAAAGAAAAGTTCAATTTATGTCAGAAGAGTTAATTGTAATCCTGAATTATTTAATGATAGTAAATTAAAAGAAATACACGATGTAGTTTATAATAAACCATATGATATTGTTCCTAAAGATTGGCTAGAAGCAATCGAAAGAAAAGACAGTGATCCACAAAAAACAGATAGATTTTGGTGTAGTGCTTTAGTAGGCTATATTTATACTAAAGCAGGACTTATTGATGAAAAAACAGATTGGAGTGTCTTAAGAGCTAGTGATTTTTCATTAGAATATAAAGATATCCTTACATTTAATGAAGGATGTTCTTTAGAAGATAAAGAAACGCAGATTTTATAAATTTCATAATAATAATACTATGAAAATTATTTAACAACCTAGATTATTTTTTTTAGGTGATTTTTTTCTTTTAGGGTATGCTTCTTCAATTAAACTACGAACACTTGGAGTTTTTAGCCATTCATATGCTGAATCTCCTCCCCATATTAACCATGAAACCGCTCCTCTATATTTAGAAAATCCACTATCCATAGGCATTCCATCTTCAATCCATCTACAAAATCCAGGATATGATGTTCCTCCATTTTTAGCATCAGGGCCATGTCTTGCAAACCATGTTCTCATATCAGCAAGACTACCTACATCAATATATTCATCATATGCTAATTGTTCAGCACGGTCCCAACCTGTTTGGGTCCCTCCTTTAAATCCATTATCTAACATTTCTATACCTAAAAGCGCATCATCTCTTACTTTTTTTGGGATTTTAATTCTACTTCCACCACGTTGTTCACTTTTTCTTTGACTTTTAACTCTACTTCTAGTTGATTTAGGAAGTGTAATTCTTGTTGGTTTACCATCTATTCCTTGTTCTCTCGATCTTTTATCAGCACACATCATTTCAATTTCTTCAGGGGTAAGTTCTTGAGCTGTAACTACTTGAGTTCCTGGTAATTTATAGTATGCTCTACAATAGGGATAATTTTCAGGATCATCTATTCCTTGTCCTGAACCACATATAGCAAAACCTCCAGGACCATCTCCTTTTTCACATACATTTACCCATTCTTCTTTAAACCATCTTTGTAGAGAATCCTTTTTACCTGATTTTTTCTTTTTAGAAAGCTTTTGAATGTAATCTTCGTTTGTGACAGTATTACCATTAAAATCTGGTTTATTTCCTTTACATACCTGAGACGCATAACCATTCGCATAAGCCGAAGGATAAACTTCAAATTTGGTTTTAGCTGTGCAGTATCCTTCTGGACACAGACTTAATTTACCTTTATTAAATCTTTCAGTTGCTTCTACTAGACAAGATTCGTATTCTCCGCTAGATTCATCTGTTTTTTGTTTAGTTTTTTTAATAGGTGATTTAGCTTTTTTTACATTATCACATGATATTTTAGATTTACATTCTGTTCCTTTACCTCTTTTCTTTTTACATAATTTTTCTTTTTTAATACAACTACCTTTTGTTCTAGGTTCTGGTCCAACATATACATAGCCATCCCAACAGGGTCCAGGTTCATCGCAAATTTCAAAATCAGACATCGTTATAATATATATAGAGATAAAATCGTAAAAAATTTGTTTTTATATTTTTATCTTAATTATTAGCAAAAAACATGAGTTTTAATCAACCAATTCAATTAGGATTATGCTGTATGAATATTACCTTAAGAGAACAGAAACCATCTATTTATGCTTCTAGACGGATAAATCAAAAAACAATTAGAGATAAGGGTATAGATGAATGTAAACGCAGAGTGTTGGAAAATCTCGAAGATACTATTAAAATGATCGAATGGAATGAACAAAATGGAATTAAGGTAATGAGGCTATCAAGTGATATTTTTCCACATAAGGCAAACCCTGATGTAGAAGACTATACCTTTGAATTTGCGAAAGAACATCTTAAAAGAGCAGGTGATTTAGCTAAAAAATATAATCAAAGAATTACTATGCATCCTGGTCAATATAATGTTGTAGGCACACCTAATGATTCTGTATTTCAAAAAACGATCTTAGACTTAGATTATCAGGCAGAATTACTGGATCTTATGGGAATGGGAAAAAATTCGGTAATGGTAGTTCATGGTGGTGGACTTTATGGTGATAAAACAGCTACAAAAAAAAGGTGGTGCGAAAATTATAAAAAATTACCACAACGTATCAGAAATAGATTAGTTCTTGAAAATTGTGAAAAATGTTTTAATATTGAAGATTGTCTTGAAATATCCGAAATAATAAATATTCCAGTAGTATTTGATACTCATCACTATGAGTGCTATAATCTTATGCACCCTGATGAAAAGTTTAGAGATCCCTCTTATTACGTTCCTAAGATTTTAGATAGTTGGAGAAGGAGGGGTATTAAACCCAAATTCCATGTATCAGAACAAGGTTCAGGTAGATGTGGTCATCATTCTGACTACATAGAAGTGATACCAGATTATCTATTAGAAATACCAGATAAATATAATCAAGATATCGATATTATGATTGAGGCTAAAAAAAAAGAGTTAGCTATTTATAAGTTATATGATAAATATCCATTCTTTAACTGTAAAAATAAAAGTCATACTATAAAACTTAAAATATCTGTAGATAACTAATTAGTTATAAATATATTTTTTATATTCACATCCGTTACTATTGTATTGAATTTCATCTACACCAGGTGTTTTATGGGAAGTATAATTTAGCACTAATGCTAACTCTTTCTCACATTTTGTCTCAAAATTGTATGCTAAAAAATTGTTTCCACGAGAATTTATGAATTTAATATGAGTTCCATCATTAAATTTATTGGCATAAAAACTACAAACTTTTGAACCAATACATGTGCACCATGGTGTTAAGTCATTTTTTAAAGGTTTTCTTCCAAAATATTTTTCAAATATTTTTTCTGAAGCAGTTCCTATAGGATTTCCTGATTTATTAGCATAATCTCTAGCCTTTCTTCCTAGTAAACAACATGTTTGATGTGTATAATCAGCAAAACAATGCTGAGTGCTATATACACTTGGTATTCCACACATATTGTATAGATTATTAGCACTACTATGAAATTTGGTATCAATTTTTCTCATTGGCATTTTATCTATAATATTAAATACCTTAACTAATTCTTTTTCACTAAGATTATCTGTTTTATATTTTAGTTTACTATCGTAACCATATAATAATATTTGATTCAAGTTTGATTTTCTATAATTAATTCTAATATTTCTATCAAATATCTGATACATATACTTAAATTCATTTTTATAGAATTCTTGAAGTTCACTAACATTTTTAAATCTTACAATTATAGTTCTAAATGTTTTCATTTATATAGATATTTATTATAAATTTGATTGTATATGACGTTAAAACCTTAAATTAAGTTGAAATGTGTGAAACAGTATGGAAAAATAATTTAATGTTTATACAAATATGTTACTATAATAATTCCGATGATAATGAAAGTGCTCTAGTATATAACATAACTAATAGCACATTAGTTGATCTAGATATAACATCTAACATTTCCAATAAATCATATCTAGACTATAATATAACACCATCTTCAACACCACATCTAAGACATGGATATATAAATATACCTAGTCCTTCCATTATTACATCACCTAGTTCTAATTTGATTCAAAATATAACATATCAAATCAATTCTACCCCAATTAAAGTTCCTAGTCCATCTAATGTTCCGAGTTTATCTAGTATTCCTAGTCCATCTAATGTTCCGAGTTTATCTAGTGTTCCTAGTCCTTCTGGAAGTATAGAGTTACTTATTAATCATGACAAAAAAATTCAACCTAGTTCTTCTGCTCAAGATCATACAATTTTATCAGATAATTATGACAATTTAGAACATAACATATCAAATAGTTCAGATGGAAGTATTCCTGAACAATCTCTACCTGAAGAGAATAATGATTTATACTGGCTATTTACCTTACTTGTAATACCAATTATAATATTAGGATATCATAAGCTTATCTTAATGAAAAGTAAAAATAAAATTATGGCATGTCCTTTTATTACTAAAAAGTTTAAGAGACGAAGGCGTTCAAAATCTGCGCCTAATTTACCTATTCAAACTGTAGAAGTTATAAATCCGCTCACTAGAAGTCATAGTGATTCGGAGTTAAATGATATTAAGCTGTAATACTGTATTAAAAACTATTTTAATTTATATAAATAAATGAAATATAGTTATATAGTAAATAACTGTGTTGTAGGTTATATAGATTACACACCAAGATTAGGTAGTATCATATATATAAATTTATTAACTATTCATAGGCATTATAGAGGTAATGATTATTCTACAAATATGTTTAGTGATTTTTTTTCATTCCTCAAAAATGATGGTAATAGAATACTTAAAATACAGCTTTTAGCAATGGAAGATATGGAACGATATGGTAAACTTTATAGACTTTATCAATCTTGGGGATTTAAAAATGTTGGGAAAGAGTCCATTACATCTGATAATAGGGGAACTTTCAGAAGATCATTGTTTGAATTAACTATTCCCAACACTGCATAATTTGTGTGAAATATTTGTCTTCTATAGCTAACATAAGTTCTACATATCTTCCAGGTTTTAATGTTTTAAAAATTAATTTATAATCATCTTTAACATTATCATAGTTATCAATATTTTTTGTTATTTCTTTGTAAAACTTCGTCAAATGTTCTCTAACGGTTTTATTGCCCATATTATTTAGATAATTTATCTTTGAATCTAGTTTTCTCTTAGGTTTCATAGAGGGTAAAGGCATATTTTCGAGGATTTCAACTATTTTGTCCACATTAAGTTTCATATGATATATATGATTAAAATTAATAATAGAAGCTATTTAAATTTACAAAATTTAAATTTTAAGACCATAAATATACTTAAAGATAAAAATTTATATAAATTATATGAGCTCTGAATCAAAAATAATCGAAGACAAAATAGAGGAACTTAAAAAACAGATAGAAAAACTTGAAGAAGAAAAGAAATCGGTAGAAAGCAATAATCCCCACAAGAATAAAAATTCTGAGTATTATTGTTATAGGTGTTGTAAAAATTTTGATTCATATAGGTCTTTAGAAAGACATGGATGGGAGATTCATCCATCCAATGAATATGAAAGAGCTTGGGCTAATAAAGATTGGAGCACCTGGACAGGTAGTAGTTATTATGAAGACGATCCTTATTACTAATAATAAAATAAAAGTAATATTTTATTATTAAACAATTTCTTTTATAGTTCCTATACCTTTCGTTCTACCTTCTCGAAACACTATCTCTTGTCCTATTTCAATATATTCGGGCTTATACATAAATTCAAATGACACAAGTGCTGAATCTCCTGTTCTAACAAGAGGTTTATCCATATATGTTATTTTAGCACATTGTCTTACGGTTCCACAGTGTATAGTTGGTTGATAATTAACTTTAATTGTAGTAGGATGGTGAAGTATTTGAACATCTGCTTTGAATTTTCGATAACTTGTGGGTTTATCAGTTATAATGTGACCCTTTTTGATGTCACTAAATGATAGTGTTTCTTTTTTATCAATAATCTTGATATTAAAACATCCTCCTTGACCACTATCTAACTTATCTGTAAATTGTTGAAAATTATCATGTAGAGATTTTATTGCTATTTTTTTAAATCTTCCACCAAATGGACCAATGTAACAGATTTGCTCTTTATTAAAACTTCCTTCCTTTACAATTCCAGATACAACAATACCTATACCCTTAAGCCTGAATCTATCGTCTATAATGAATGTTGATTTTACTCCTTCTGTTTCTCCAAAATTTATATTTGGATTGGGTCTTAGACTACTTATAAAAGTTCTTAGATTTTCTATGTTTTCTCCTGTTGTATTAGATACTTTAAATACGGGAATTTTATCATAATCTGCTGTATATTTCCAAACAAGATTATCTATATTATTTTTGTTAATAAATTCTAGTTCCCTTTTCCCAGCTACAGGTAATTTGAATATAGATGCTATTCTATTTTCAATCTTTTTAAGTTTTCTCTCCATAGCTATATCAATTTTGGTAATTACAATAAATATCGGAATTTTAAGAGCTAATGCTATAGCAAGATGTTCTTTTGTCATGCCAATGATACCTCTATCTACACCGATAGTAACCATCGCATAATCAATGAAATAACCATTAAGTCCTGATATTGTAGTTTTAAGATATTTTTCATGACCAGCCAGATCAACAAATCCGATTATAGTATCATCTGTTTTGATATAATGTTGTGTTATAGATGATGTTCGTCCTGAATCTTTTTCATGCGGATGCTTTAAAATAAGAGACCGCGCACTTCCTTTGCCATCATCAAGGCAATTATTAGCAATAACACTAATAGTTGTTGATTTAGCTGAATCTACATTACCAATCGCAGCAATTCGAATTTCTTCCATAATATATTTAATAAACTTATGTTCTTAAATATTTTATTGTTTTTATGTCATCAAAATTTTGTTTAAATCATTGATATAAAAGAAAACCTCTTTATCAGAAACTTCTATATTTTTTAAATCTTTAATAGATGAAACTACTACTATATCAAATTTAGATGATTCTTCTAAGATTGATTTATTAGAACCGAATAAATTTAATTTTTTTAAGCATTCAGGTATACTTGTATTTAAATGTCTAATTTCAAGTTCAAACTCCTTTTTGACTATAAAGTTTATTAAACTATTAAAGGAGGAATCGTTATCAAAAATGTTCTTTTTTATTTTATTTGCTAAACTTTTATTTGAGTCATCTAATTTTTTTTGAAACTTACCTTCTTTAATATTTTTAATGATGTGATAAATATTGGATTGATTGAATATATTTTGTCTGTCAATATTCATAAATTGTTGTCTTTTTTCATATTGCTCATCCATAATAATCTTTTCAATAACGAATTGAATATAGTTATCATTCATTCCTATATTAAATAAAAATAATTTTTGTAATATCTTATCAGCTGTAAATTTTTTTATAAAATTACCTGAGTCTAGTTGTTGCTTAGTTATAACTGAAACTATAATAGTATTATTATCAATAATTTTTGATAATTCTAAATTATTTAATCTTTCAAACTCCGTCTGCATTATAAAACAGTATTTAGATGATTCATAACTGTTACCGATTGTAACTGATAAATCTTTAAATTTATTTTTTAATGGGTCTAAAATTGAACAGTCTCCATAAAAATATACACTATGAGTTTTCTCAATAGTCTTAATATCTGATGGCATATACACAAATTTGTTAATATAACTATAATTATCGTCGTATTTTAATATTTTATTCTGATAATCGTATTCAACCTTAGCACAATACTCTTCATCATAATTGAATCTTAATCCACATAAATCAGAGGTAATATTATCATAGTCTTTAATTTTTAAACTGACATTATTTTTAACCTTAATATCAATATTGTATACACTATTTATATCATGAACTGTGCATATATCTGTAAAATATTTTACAAGGTCAATTTTACACTTATAAATATTGTTATTTTCTTTTGTTAAAATAAATAATTCATTATCAATGCAAGTTAATCCAATAGGATTTTTAATTTTAAATTTGTTACTAGTCCCTTTTGGTTCTAATGTCTTATCTCTAAAAATCTGAAACTTATAACAATTATCCCTTATTTTAAGGAGACCTACATAATCTGATAAAAATTTTACTATATTACCAAATAATAAACCTTCATCTATATTTATTTTGGTATCAAATATTTGAATTAGTTTATTATCCTTAATACATTGAACTATAAATGGAGAAGTTGATGTAGCTACTAGTTGTTTATCATCATATTTAATGGGAGAGAATATAGAGTAAGTATTATCATTAAAAGAAAAATTATCATCACATCTAGATATTTCAGTGTCGTTAAGCCTATATTTTTCAAAATCTAAAATAATAGTCCGATTAGAATCAAAAATTTCCTTATCTACATGAATTTCAGATAGATATTTATCATGTAGTTCATCAGGAATTAATGATTTATCAATCCAGTCAGGAATGTGTATCATAAACGTAGATTTATAATATTTTTCAAAATATCTTACGTATTTGGTAGTTAAAGCGTCGATATCACCTGTATAATAAAAAACATTTTGTTCAGGTTTACATGTTGTTAATCCTGCTATTAAGAAATTATCAATGATATCATTTTCATCTAATATCTTGTCAAAAATATAATATGTAGATATATATTCGTGAGATTCAGATATAATATCTTGTGCTACTTTAATAGGTTCATCGTCGTATAGCAACTCATCACTTTTAAATAATTTTATTAATTTAGGATATATAGCATCATCTTCATCATTAACTGTAAA
>MDTG01337228.1_pt1 | contig 15335 bp, 3 predicted proteins | sample 811421 | NCBI WGS metagenome assembly MDTG01 (sample SAMN05326645, study PRJNA326480) | marine metagenome | isolation source: seawater | place: Pacific Ocean: South East | collected 2011
ATAGGGTATAAATAAATCTAAAAGCATTAATAATGGCGATTCAACGCAAATCAAGAGCATTTAAGGATATCAGTTTGTCTTTTTCACCACATCCAGTGACAAAAGACCTTCCTGTGCTTACGAATGAACGAGCAATCACCAGATCAGTGAGAAATTTAGTCGAAACAATACCGACAGAGAGGTTTTTTAACTCAATTTTAGGTACAGACATCAGAGACTCTCTATTTGAGAACTTTGAAAGGTCAACTGTAATGATAATCGAGGATCAAGTACGTAATACAATTAGAAACTTTGAACCAAGAGTTGGTGAAATCGGTGTTGAAGTTGATGGACTCATGGATAGTAATGCTTTAGAGGTAAAAGTGCTTTTTGAGATCAATGGATTGGATGTTCCAACTCAATCATTCACCTTTATACTAGAACCAACGAGATAATATGCCCTTTACACAGTTTACAAATTTAGACTTTGATCAAATCAAAGTACAAATCAAAGATTTTCTTCGTGCAAACTCAAATTTTACTGATTTTGATTTTGAGGGTTCAAACTTTTCTGTTTTAATTGACACTCTTGCTTATAATACCTATATTAATGCATTTAATGCAAACTTACTTGCAAATGAATCATTCTTAGACTCAGCGACTATACGTGAAAATGTTGTTTCACTTGCACGTAACATCGGATACGTACCACGTTCAAAAACTGCTGCGTTAGCATCAATAGAAATATCTGATATTAATTTAGGAGTCACAAATTCCAGCACACCAAGATTTTTAACTCTTCGATCAGGTCTTGTTTGTGTTGGAAATACAGAAAACACTACTTTTCGTTTCTCAATACCTGATGAGATTACATCATCTCGTGTTCGTGATGTAAATGGAGTGTCTTTTGCTCAATTTGATGATCCAATTACTGTTTATGAGGGAACACTGCTTCAGAGAGTATATAAAGTTGATACATCTCAAGATCAAAGGTTTATAATTGACAGTCCAAACATTGATAGTTCAACATTGAGAGTATTTGTTAAAGGAACAACTGATGTTGGACTTGGTAGAAAGTATTCAATGGTTGATAATATATTAAATATCAATAAAAATTCAGAAATCTACCTTGCACAAGAAGTTCAAGATGAAAAATATGAAATATTATTTGGTGATGGTCTTTTTGGTAAAAAACTTGAAAATAATTCAATTATTACAGCAAAATATCTTGTAACTGAAGGTGAAGATGGAAATGGTCCTTCTAATTTTAGTTTTCAAGGATCTTTTACAAAGAGTGATGGAACATTGTTCATTCCAACTGATAATATTACGATAACTACCGTCACAAGTGCCTCCAACGGTGCGGAAGTTGAAGATGTGTCTTCTATTAAGTATTTTGCTCCAAGACTTTACTCAGCACAATATAGGGCAGTTACACCAAGGGATTATGAGGCGATAATTCAAGACATTTTTCCAAAAACTGAGTCGGTTGCAGTCGTTGGAGGGGAAGAATTAGATCCACCAAAATTTGGACAAGTTCAAATTAGTATTAAACCAAAAGGTGGTACATATGTATCAGATTTTGACAAAGCACAAATTAAAAATAAGTTAAAAAACTACGCTATCGCTGGTATTAATTCTGAAATAGTTGATCTCAAGGTACTATATGTAGAATTAAACTCTACGATCTATTACAACCCCGCACAGGTTGCTTCAGCGTCAAATTTAAGGACATCCATTATATCATCATTAGATAATTATTCTCGAAATATTGAAATTAATAAATTCGGTGGAAGATTTAAATATAGTAAATTGAATACATTAATTGATCGTGTTGATAATGGTATTACATCAAATATTACGAAGGTAATCATAAGAAGAGATTTAAAGGCACTCTTAAATCAATTTGCACAGTACGAACTATGTTTTGGTAATCGTTTTAATATAAATCCCGCTGGTTATAATATAAAGAGCACTGGATTTACAGTTTCTGGATCAAATGAAACTGCTTTTCTCACTGATGTTCCAAATAAAGATGCTGCTGGTAATCTTGATGGATCGATGAAGGGAACTTTGAGTGTAGTTTTCAAAAATCAAAAAGATAATCAACAAGTTTTAATCAAAGATGCAGGTATCGTTGATTATAAAAAGGGTGAAATAATTTTAAATACAATCAACATTACATCTACAGCAGCAGAGAATAATATTATTGAAGTTCAAGCATTCCCAGAGTCAAACGATGTCGTTGGGTTGAAAGATTTATATCTAAGTTTTGACGTTTCAAAAAGCACAATAAATATGTTTAAGGATGTAATCGCTTCAGGTGAAGATGTTTCAGGTGTCGTATTTACTAGAGATTATTACACCTCTAGTTACTCTAATGGAGATCTAGAGAGGAAATAATTTATGTCTCAAATTGACAAAAGAATAAAAGTCAATACTATTATTGAAAACCAGTTACCTGAATTTGTGGTTGCTGATTTTCCAAATGCTGCTGAGTTTTTCAAACAATATTATATTTCACAAGAGTTTCAAGGTGGTCCTAGTGATCTTATAGGTAACTTTGATCAATATTTAAAATCAGATAATTTAGTGCCTGAAGTTATTACTGGCACTACAAGTTTATCATCTGATATTTCTACCACTGACACCATAATTGAAGTTCCAAGCACAAAGGGTTTTCCATCGGAATATGGTCTTCTAAAAATAAATGATGAAATAATATCTTATACTGGAATTACATCTACATCCTTTACAGGATGTATTCGTGGTTTTAGTGGCATAACTGGTTACAATGTAGGTATATCCTCATCTCTTCTAGAAATTAATCGTGAGAGTTTAGTTTTTGAGGATACCGTTGCAAATAATCATAATACTGGTAGCACAATCACAAATTTATCAGTTTTATTTTTACAAGAATTTTATAAAAAACTTAAAAGAACATTTTTACCTGGTTTAGAGGATAATGATTTCGCTGCAAATTTAGATGTTGGAAACTTTGTAAAATTTGCACGTTCTTTTTATCAGTCAAAAGGTATTGAAGAGTCTGTAAGAATATTATTCAAAGTATTATATGGTGTTGAGTCTACAATTTTAGATCTTGAAGGAAATCTTATAAAACCTTCAGATGCTGAATTTATTCGTAGAGAAGTTATTGTTGCAGATTTAATTTCATCTACAGGAGATCCACAAAACTTAGTTGGGCAGACTATATTTAAATCCACAGATACATCAACTAATGCATCAGTATCTGAAGTTGAAATTTTAAAAAGAGATCAAAAAACATATTACAAAATTTCATTATTTGTTGGATTTAATGATCGTGATTTAATTGAAGGTGTTTTTACTATACCAGGTAAAACAAAAGTTCTAACTGATGTTGCAATTAATGGTGAAGTCATATCAGTTGACTCAACAGTTGGATTTGGAGCAACAGGAACTATTATTAGTGGGCAAAATAGCATTGATTATACATCTAAAACAATAAATCAATTCTTCGGATGTACAGGTGTTGGTGTTAAAATCAATACTGCTGATGATATTAGATCAGATGAAACCATTTTTGGATATGAAGATGGAGATTTATCTAAAAGAATTGACCTTAGAATAACAGGTGTTCTTTCTGAATTGATACCTGTATCTGATATTAGTCTTACAAATGAGGGAGAAAATATTTTTGTTAAAAATGTAGGTGAAAAAATTAAAAATCAAAATTCAACTTATAAAGAAATTTTTGCTAATTCTTGGAAATATAATACATCCTCAAGAATTCAAGTTGATATAGAAGGAACAACATATACTTTTAGAGCACCTATTGACAAATCAAATTTAAAGGTAGGAGATACATTTAATATATTAAGAAGAAACGAACAGGTTATTGAAGGTACTGGAACTGTAAGTAGCATAGACAATAATCTAAATCAAATCACAGTTGATAATGTTGTCGGTTTTACTACAATCTCTAATCAATTATATGATATAAGAAGAGTAATTGAAACTGCATCAAGTAGTGGAGTTGAAATAGATCAAGGAAACGATGTATTAATATCAGATGTATTAAATGTTTATAGTGATGGTGAAATTGATGGATATGTTGCTTCTAATTCACTACCAAATTATGATATTACAATTGATACAATTAAGGAAACAATTAGTGGTCAGAGTTTAGATGGAAAAGATGTTTTAACAGACAAATATAGTTTTATTCAGTTTTCACCACCAACTAATCAAAATATAAAGTTTATACAAGGAGATGCGATTATTTACAGTCCAGCAACGGAAGTTTTATCTGGTTTAGAGTCTGGTAGAACTTATTATGTAGACCCTATAATCCCTCCTGCAGGTGCTAACATATCAAAAATAGCGTTATACCAATCACTTAGTCAAATTGGGACAGCAAGCACTGTACAAATAGGTATTGGAACAACAAGCACAGAAGATCATACTTTTATTTTTAAACCACACGCTAACAGAAAATTACAATCTGATAAAATTTTAAGAAGAATTCCTCTATCACAAAACTTATCATCATCTTCAAAAAATGAAACTCCTATCAATGATATTGGAATACTGAGAGATGGTGTTCAAATTAGATCACCGATATCTGATGATATCATTTATTATGGAAATTTAGAGTCGGTAGATGTATTAAATGGTGGTAGAGATTATGATGTAATCAATCCACCTTCAATAAGTGTTGAAAAATCATCTGGAACAAGAGCATTAGTTCAACCTGTTGTAAAAGGTAGTGTTAAAGAAATTATAGTTGATCCACAAAATTTTGATATTGCGTCTGTAAAAAATATCTCTATTACAGGAGGTAATGGTTCAGGATGTGTTCTACAACCTGTGGTTGGTATAAGAAATAGATCTATAGAATTTGATAGTAGAGATATATTTTTTAATGGTGGTATTGATATTAATGATGAAACAATTACATTTAAAACTGAACATAATTTAGAAAATGGTCAGTTAGTTTATTACGGTTCAAATAATAATCCACCTATAGGTATAGGTTCTGCGTATGATATAAACAATATCATCACAGGTACATTGTCAGATGGTGATCCATATTTTGTGAGAGTTGTAAATCCAACAACAGTTAGAATATTTAACAAGAAAGAAGACGCTCTAGCAGGTATAGCAGGTATTAATACAGTTGGTCTCTCTACAGATACTGGAGCTAGTGGTATACATCGTTTTAGAACTGAAAATAGAACAACCCTTATATCGGTTAAAGTTTTAGAGGAGGGATCAGGTTATACAAATCGTAAACTTAGAGTTGAACCATCAGGTATTTCTACATCTTTTGATACAATTAATTTTGTTAATCACGGTTTTTCAAATGGTGAAATAATAGAATATTCTGCTGATAATCAAATTCAAGGATTAAGCACAACGACATCTTATCTTGTTAAAAAAATTGATAATAATACATTTAAACTTGCAAATGCAGGTATTGGTGGCACATCTACAGTAGATTATGATAGAGAAAAATATGTTAATTTAAGTTCAACAGGAACAGGATATCAGGTATTTCAATATCCAGAAATTAAAGTTAATATTGAAGTATCTTTTGGATCAACAGTTACTGGATCTTTCAATTTAACTCCTATCGTAAAAGGTGAAATAATTGATAGTTATCTTTATGAAAATGGAACTAATTATGGATCTACAATTTTAAATCATCAAGTAAAACCAGATGTGTCTATTTTAACAGGTACGAATGGGGTGATAAAACCAATTATTGTAAATGGAAAGGTTATCAGTGCAAGTGTTGTAGGTAAAGGAGAGAATTACTTCTCTACACCCGATTTAGAAGTTAAAGATACTGGAACAGGATCAGGAGCAATTGTGAGACCTGTAGTTGAAAATGGGCAGATAATTGATGCTATCGTTATATTTTCTGGTATAGGTTATGATGCATCAACTACAGAAATCAATGTAGTGCCAAGAGGATCTAATGGAGTTCTTGATGCAAGAGTTAGAAGTTTAAATTTAAATAGGGTAGAAAGATTTGGAGACTTTAATTTAGTATCTAGAAAAAATTCATTTGGTTTTAGTGTTCTTGGATATTCACAAAAAGTAGCTAAGACTTTAGAGAGTAGTTTCACGGTTAAAAATAATGATGATTTTAAAGAAATAACTGCTCATTCACCAATTATTGGTTGGGCATATGATGGAAATCCAATCTATGGTCCATTTGGTTACTCTGATCCAGATAATATAAATTCTGAATTAAAAATATTATCTTCCTCATTTGTACTTGATATATCTAAAGTTAAAAATAGACCTAATGGTTTTAAAGAGGGATTTTTCATAAATGATTTCATATGTGATGGGTCAGGTGACTTAGATAAACACAATGGAAGATTTTGTAAAACACCTGAGTTTCCAAATGGAATATATGCATATTTTGCAACTGTAGGAATATCATCAGCGACTGGAAAATTAGAGGGTAAGTATCCATACTTCTTAGGAAAAACTTATAGATCTCCTTTAATAAATGATAATCTTATTTTAGATCATAGTTTTGATTTTAATAATTCTAATTTATTGAGAAATACATTACCATATCTTGTTGATGAAGAATTTGGTGATAATGATTTTATTATCGAGTCAAATGAAACAATAAGACAAATCACAAAAATTGAGTCTGTTACAAAGGGTGATATTGATAACGTAAATGTTTTAGATGGTGGAGAAGGTTATAAAGTTGGTGATTTAACTGTTTTTGATAATTTAGATACTAATGGATCTGGATTTAGTGCTAAAGTTGATGAAATCGTTGGTATTGGTGTTTCAAGAATAGATACAGTTTTAGAAAAATTTGAAGATGCGGTATTTACATGGAAAGATAATAATAATGTTACTGCAAATGTTCTTCCTTTTTATGAATTAAATGATCAAACCTCCATATCAGTTTCTGGATTAAGTACGAGTATAGTTAATTTAACGGGATCATTTAAAGTTGGAATTTCAACTGATACCATAGGTTTGGCAAAAACTATGGCAGTTGGAAATGCTTTGGGAGTTATTGAAGATATTTACGTTACAGATATCCCTAATACAGTTTCAATAGGTGGATCTTTAAGAGTTGGATCTGAAATTGTAAGAGTATTAAATGTTTATGATGTAAGAAAAGTTATTAGAGTGCAGAGAAATGAGGCAGGATCAGTTGGTATTGCTCATACTTTGGGATCAAAAATTGATGTATTGAATAATCAAATTAATATTCCTGTAAAAACTAGTAAATTTGAGTCTAAAACAAATGATTTAGTTTACTTTAATGGACCTCAATCAGTCGGTGTTGGCACAACAACAGGAAGTGCAACTAGTGTCAAATATATTGTTGGAGAAATAGTTCAAGATTTATCAATACCTACTAGAACAATACACTTACCAAATCATCCATTTGAAACTGGTCAAAAAGTTACTTTATTTAAAAATAACGGTGCAAATAGATTTGATGTAGGTAGAACACCTAATGTTGCTGAATTTAAAGTACCTCATGTTGGACAAAATTCACTTGATGTTTATATCATAAACAAGGGTGAAGATTATGTTGGCATACTTACTACAAAAGTTGGTATAGGGAGCACAAGTGAAGGTTTATTCTTCTATTCAAAAGGATCAAACTCTGGTATCTCATCAGGACTATATTATTTTTCATCTAACCATCAACAAGTAACTGGAGATATTGATAAAGTAACAACTACAGTTTTAACTAATGTTTCTGCTGCAAATACAACAACTCATAATCTTCAAGAGAGTGATATTATCAAGATGAATGTGGTACCCAACTTATCAGTTGGTATAGGCACAACAGCACCAATTTCTGTTAATTATAATTCTGAGTATGAAAAGTTATTAATTAATCCGATTACATTTTCAGCATCGGATGTTGAGACAAATAGAATTGATATAAGTGATCATGGTTTTGAAACTGGTGATAAAGTATTTTATGACGGAGGAGCTACTGGTTTATCAACAGGAGATTATTATATTAATAAAATTAGCGATAGATATTTTCAACTTGCAGAAACAAAAACTGATTTAAATATAACCCCAGTCAAGATTGTTTCGATTGCAGCAAATACTGGAGGTGCTAATCAGTCACTATCTTTAATAAATCCTAGAATTGATGTCGTAAAAAATTCCAAATTAACTTTTGGATTATCAAGCACAACTTTATTAAACTTTGATTTTAAACTTTTTTATGATAAGAATTTAAGTAATGAATATTTAAGTTCACAAGATACAACAACTTTTAATGTAATCGGAATTGGAACAATTGGTATTGGTACAAATAATGCTGATCCAATAGGTGCTCAACTCTCTATTCAATATTCAGAAAATACACCTGATAGATTATACTATGGTTTATCTAAAGGTGGATATATTAGCACATCTGATACTGATGTTGAAAATTATGCAGAGATAAGATTTATTGATAGTGTTTATAATGGTGAATATAAAATATTTGATGTTACAAATGAAACGTTTAAAATTTCACCTCTAGTTCCAGAATTTACAACTTATTTGGATACAGATTGTGAAAAATTAGAGTATAGCACAAGATCAAAAAATGTTCAAGGTGCAATTAAAGATTTTAAAATAATTTCACCTGGTTTTAACTACAAAAAACTACCTAAATTTAAAACAATTACTAGTGCAAATGGTAAAAATGCAAATATAGTTGCAGTATCAACATCCATAGGTAGAATTAATGATGTAAGAATTGTAGATATAGGATATGAGTATTCATCGGATAAAACACTAAGTCCAGAAGCATTCATATCACCAGTTGTAAATATTGATAATCTTGATATTATTGAAAATGTAAGAATCATAAGTGGTGGAAATAATTATATTAATGCACCAAATTTAATTGTTTTTAATCCTGTTAGAAACGTAGTTGCTGATAATTCATCATTACAACCTATCGCACCTAACCAAACAATATCTGATGTCAAAGTTATTGCACCTGTAACTGGTTTAGACTCCTTAAATCATCAAATTATTGCTATAAACAATTCAAATGGAATTGGAATTAACTCCGTACAATCAAGTTCATCTGGATTAGTTACTTGTTTCTTAGAAACACCTATGAATGGATTTGTTGATCCACAACCATTTGCAATAGGAGATGAAATATTTGTTGAAGGAATACAAAGAATTGGAGAAATTGGTGTTGGTGCAACTCAAGGGGGTATATCTACAAATACCACTGTTGATGGTGATGGATTTAACTCAGAAAATTATAACTATCAATTCTTTGAAATTACTGATTATATTGCAGGTGCACAAGCAATACTTAAATTTAATTTAGCAGGTTTAACAACTAATACTGGTATTGCAAAAACATTCCAATCAGGTTATGCTTCAATTATTAATAAGTCAAATTATCCTGTAATAGAACCCATACAAACAAGGGGTGTGTTTGAATTATTTGAAACACTGATGGTTAATTCAGTTAAAACTGATTTAACAGTTGTAGAAATAAGAGATGATTATATAAAAACTGATGGTAAATTTGAACTTAAAAAGGGAGATAGAATTAAAGGAAGATCTAGTAATGTTTCTGCTGAAGTAACAAGTCTAATTTCAAACAAAGCGAAGTTTAAAACTGATTTTTCAAACAGACAAGAGTATGGTTGGTTAGATGATATTGGAAAATTAAATGAAGATTATCAAGTAATTCCTGATAATGATTACTATCAAAATTTATCTTATACAGTTAAGAGCACAGTAGAATGGGATAAATTTGTAAATCCAGTAAATCGTCTTGTTCACCCTGCTGGATTAAAGAATTTTGCAGATACTTCAATCGAAAGTCAAGTTTCTGTTGGTATTGGAACTACTGCAATAACAAATGATTTAATAGTTCTTGATGTGCTTAATATTTTAGGTTTAGAAGAACAACAGAGAGTTGATGCAATTAACAATTTTGATTTTGTAAGAGATTATGAAACAAGAGGAAACAGTTCAAAATTTATTGAACTATCAAATAGAGTATTAACAGACTTTACAAGATGTAAATCAAATAGAGTTTTAGTTCATGATGATATAAGTGATAAGTTTTCAAGCACAGGGTTCCAAGAAAATAACACAGTTATAGAACAACTTACAGAGGATTTTGGAAATTATTTAATACAAATCGTTGATCCTGATACATCTGATGTTCAATTCTCAGAACTTATAACACTAACTACAACTGATAATGCATTTTTGCTTGAAAAAACAACTGATTTTACAACTTTAGAATTAGGTGAGTTCTCTACTGAAATCACTTCATCTGGAGAAAAAAATCTTATATTTACACCAACAGAAAAATTTACAAAAGATCATGATATTAAAATTTTAAAAATAGATTTTAATTCGGATTTAATTGGTATTGGAACACAGGCAGTTGGGCAAGTGGATTTGGTTGGTTCAAATGTAGGAGTAGATAGTACAACTAGTGGAGTGACCACAACTACTATAGCTCAATTCCCTAATACAGATTTTAATGGTCTCTATGCAAATATTTTTGTACAAGATAGCACTACTAAAGAAATTAATTATAATGAAGTTATTGTAGATTTTGATGGAACAAAAACTACAACTTCTCAAACATATATTGATACTTCATTAGGTTTGAGTAATTCATCAGTGGGTGTAATAACTGCAAGATTTGAAAATAATTTTATCAAATTGCAATGTGAAAATGATAGATTAAATCCACTTGAAGTTAGAGCAAACATTGTAGGATTGGGAACAACTACAACTGGAATAGGAACACATAGATTTTTGACAATAGGTCAACCTTCTGGATCGGAGAAAAGTGCAAGATTAGAATCAAAATATGTAACTGGCACAGCAAGTCCAATAACTTATAATACAATAAACAAAGATAATGAAAGTTCTGTTAAATCCATTGTAAGAGTGTCTTGTGGAGAAACATCTGCAATACATCAAATTATCTCTTTAAGAGACACTGACGATGTTCTAACAGTACAATATCCGTTTGTATCTGCAGGATCGACTACTGGTATTGGTACTTTTGGTGGTGAAATATCTGGTAGTGATATTAACTTAAGATTTTATCCAGATGCTGAGTTTGACTCATTAATAGAAGTTCAATCTTTCAATCAAATATTCTATACTGATAATGATTTTTCAAACGTTCCTGGAGAATTTACACACGGAAGAGTGACAGAAAAATTATTCCTATCAACATACGATGGTTTAAGTGGACTAAGAGCAAACAAGACAGCATTTGATTTAAAGTATGAGGGAGTTCCAATTTACACTAAAGAGTTTGATCCCGTGGGTATCAACTCAATTGCTGATGGAGTAGGGTTATTGAAAACAACAGGTCTTTTCAATATACCAAATCACTTCTTTAACACAAACGAACAACTAACATATACACCTGGATCGACATTTGCTGGTGTAGCAGCGACTGCAGTTTCTATTGGTCAAACAACTAATACAGCAGGTATTTTGACAACAATATTACCAAGCACTGTATTTGCAAAAGTTATTGATGAAAATCAATTTGAGTTATATACACGACCTGAATATGTCTCATCAGGTGCAGCGGTAACATTCACTGGTAGTGGTTCTGGTAATTTACACAAATTGTCAATGACGAAACAATTGACAAAAACTATTATTGGATTAGATGGTGTAGTTCAACAACCTGTTACATTTACAAAAATATCTCATACATTAGGAATTTTTGATGGTTTCACACATAATAACAACATTGGAGTTGGTCTTACACAATTTATTTTAAGTGGTATAGGATCTGTTACAACTTCTGATATATTAAAAGTGAATGATGAATTTATGATTGTGACTGAAGTTGGTTTTTCAAGCACTCCAACAGGCACAATTAACGATGCAGTAGATGTTGCATCAGGTATTGCAACATTACCTTCAGTTAAAGTAAGAAGAGGTCAACTAGGAATTCCAGCAACAACACATACTGCTGGTGTAGAAGCTAGGTTACATAGAGGATCAATCAATATTGTTGATAGCACCTTACACTTTACAGATCCTCCAAAAGGAAATACTAGGTCAAGAAGAGATGATACAAATTTACCTTTTGTTAAAGCTGATTTTAGTGGAAGAACTTTCTTAAGAAGTGATTATACAACTAATATGTTATTTGATGATATATCAGATGACTTTACAGGAATAGGAAAAACATACAGTCTTAAAGTTGGTGGAGCAAATACCTCATCAGGCATAGGAGTTGGTAACGGAGTTCTCTTCATAAATGGAGTATTCCAAACACCAAAAACTTTAAACAATGCAGGTAATAATTATGAATTTATAGCAGATACAACAGCAGGTATATCAACCGTTGAATTTACTGGTATAACATCAACTAATGGTGACTTTATAGTCTCAGAATCTGATATAAATCAAAACCAAGTTCCAAGAGGTGGAATAATAGTTTCTCTAGGATCAACCTCTGGTCTTGGATATGCACCATTACACGGAGCAAAAGTTAGAGCATTTAAAAATAACGCTGGTGGATTGACAAGCATTGTTGGTATTGGCACATCATCAGGATTTAATCTAGGTATTCAAACTGCTGCTTATGATAATATCACAGGTATTATTACAGTCACCACTAACACTGTTCACGGTTTCGGACTAGAGAGACCTAATACTGTAAAATTAAAAAATCTAGAGTTTAGTTGTGTTGGTTATAGTGGTGTTACAACAACAATATTCCAAGATCATGAAAGACCATTATTCTTAGTTGGAATTGTATCTGATAGATCTTTCCAAGTTCAAGCAGGTCCTAGTACAATCGTTCACACTTACGTTGGTGGTGGTGAAGCTTATGAATTCTATAATGATCTCTCATTTGGATCTGGATATCGTGGTGGGTCAGTTGCGATTGGTGTAACTGATCAAGCATATGAGCATAAATTTGTAAGTTCTGGTATTGGATCAATTAAGAAAACAGCATTCTCAGGGGCAGCAAGTCAAGGATTTACTGCGACAGATGCACAATATATTTCACATACTGGTAATTTGATACTTACCATACCTAATCATACGTTTACTACAAGTGATACAGTTGGTATTGACACTGGTGGGTTAGTATTCAAATGTTCTAAAGATGATTTCTTCTCAAATCATCCTTATCCTCGTGAAGTATCTAAGACCAAAGGAGTAGCATCTGATGGTGTAGGTGGTAAAGATCCATTTGCTGGTATACAGACTAGTGTAGATTCAACTACAACCAATACGATAACATTCTTTGTTGGACAAGGAGGTGGTGGTGGAACTGGTGCAGAAATTTCTGCTACAGTGGGAGTTGGAGGAACATTATCCTTTAATATTGTATCTGCTGGAACAAGTTATGTAAATCCAGAAATTATAATTCCAGAACCTAATTATGATAATCTACCTGTAGTTGGTATATCAAGGTTAGGTATTGGACCGACAACAGATACTGGATCTAATTTACTTATTGACGTTGAAGTAGGAGCATCTAAAACAACTGTTGGTATTGGTTCAACCACATTTGAAATATCTAATTTCAAAATAGCAAGACCTGGACATTCATTCAAAATTGGTGATAAATTTAAACCTGTTGGATTAGTTACTGCTGCTCATTTAACAAAACCAATCAATGAATTTGAACTTGAAGTATTAGGAATATTTAACGATAAGTTCTCTGCTTGGCAGTTTGGTGAAATAGACTTTATTGATGATATTAAAAATTTACAGGATGGTTCTAGGGTCAGATTCCCATTATTCTTTAACGGACAATTAATTAGTTTTGAGAAAGATTCTACAAATTCACAATCTCAACTAATTGATCTAGATGCTGTTTTATTGATATTTGTCAACGGAGTTCTTCAAAAACCAGGACAATCATATTCATTTGAGGGTGGAACTACATTTACGTTTGAAGAAGCACCTACTGGTGAAACATCACCAGGAGCGAATGATCATGATAAGGTTGATATATTCTTTTATAAGGGTAAAGATGGAGTGGATGTTGACATTGTTGACATTCAAGAAACAGTTAAAATTGGTGATGAATTAAAAATTTCAAAAAGTCCTATAGGTATTACTACATCTCAGACAGGTGAAAGAGTTGTTAAAGAGATATTGGGTGCAGATTTAGTTGAGACAAATATCTACACTGGATTGGGTGTTGATGAAATAAATGAAAAACCTGTTAGATGGACTAAACAAAAAGTTGATTTAATTGTAAATGGTCAAGTAATTGATAAATCTAGACCATCAATTGAACCACAAATTTACCCAACTGCAAAAATAATCGGAGACCTATCAATAGTTTCTGGAACAAATAGTGCAAATAGTATATTTGTTGACGAGGTTGAGTCATTTATTTACGAAGATGATGTTTATGGTTTATCATCATTTGAAGTTGATGCTCTAATCACATCAGGAAAAATTAATGTTGGAGCTTCAGCGACTGCAGTTGTTTCCGCTGCTGGAACTATATCAATCGATATAACAAATGCTGGTTCTGGATACTTATCAGCACCAAGCATTTCAATTCGTCCGCCAATTGGTTCTGGAACTACAACTGGTATAGGATCTACAGCGTTTGCAACAACTACCATAACAAATGGTGCAGTAACTGATACAACATTGACTGCTGTTGGATTTGGTTATACTCACTCTAATCCACCAGAGGTTCTTATAGAATTACCTTCATTCCAGACTGATAAAGTAACATCATTAGCAAATGTAGAAGGATTTACTGGTATCATAACAGGTATTGCACCAACAACTAATGGTAGTCAACCAGCGATTAAATTCTTCTTTAGAGCAACAAAAAATGCATCAAGTCTTCTCGTTGGATATCCAGTCTTTATACGGGATACATCAGTTGGTCATGGGGTAACATCAGTTGGTGGTCATAATTCATCTATAGTTGGTATTGGAACAACCTTCTTAGATAATGTTTATCAGGTAGCATCAATTACAAATATTGATAAGGATGGTGAAATTATTTGTAATGTTGAAAATGGATCTAACCTTGCTGGTATTACAACTGAGGGTTTCCATTATCCTGCTGGAATAACAACTTCTATATCAATGGGTCGATTAAGTTGGGGTAGATTATATAATGGAGAGCGTTCAAGTAATCCTATCTCAATAGGTGTTACTGGATTAACTGTAAATACTGGATTAACAACATTCCCAACTATTCAAAGAAAAAATTATGATCCAACATCACATAGGGGTCTCAGATCCACTGGTGCAATTAGGGTATTTGGACTTTGATTAAATAACCACTATAAATAAAAAGAAAAGTAAAATTTTAAGATGTCGGCAATTGTTACTGACCAATTTAGAATTCTGAA
>MDTG01230196.1_pt1 | contig 15334 bp, 23 predicted proteins | sample 811421 | NCBI WGS metagenome assembly MDTG01 (sample SAMN05326645, study PRJNA326480) | marine metagenome | isolation source: seawater | place: Pacific Ocean: South East | collected 2011
GTAGTTCATAAAGTATGCAAGTTGAAGTGCAACATTCATACTTGTACCACTCTTATCTAATCTTTCCCATGCATTAGTTGAAAAACAATTATCATTACCGACAGGGTTTTCTGAGAAAGAATTTAAATATATTGTCTTATCTGGTAAATTACCACCACCATTTCTTTCAATTGCTGGTTTATATCTACTCCAAATAAGTGGTGTTGTTTTTGGTTCATGTGATGCCTTGAGAATACTCTCAGACCATTGTTTACCCCAACGAGCATCTTCACAATTAGATGAACAAAAAAAGTAATAAGTTGGTCTCCATTTTGTCTTTTCGTATATAAGTTCTATACGATTCATTGCAATTGAATCTTCATTTTCTAATAGGTCTAAATTCATATCATTTAATGAAGGACCATTTCCTACTAAAAAAACTCGTTTACCTAAACCTTTATTTTTAAAATCTAATATGGGATTGAATGGTTTATTTAAATTTACTATACTACTCATAAGTTTATATTTTGCTCTTCTGTTAATGTTGAACTATGTTTTATGTAGGCATCGAGATAAAATCCACCTACTTTAATATTACTATTTGCAATGTGTCTATACATCAATCGTTCTCCAATTGGTCTTGTATCTTTGGTTGTTCCTAAATCAAGATAATAGTTATTTAAATTTTCAAATACTGAACAATAATAATCCATTATTTGTGAATTCGATATTACCATTTTATCGCAAACTTGATTTCGAGTATTGATACGAAATAACCATTGCATTAAATAATCTTTAGCATAACTAAAAACCTCGTTTGATATTTTTGTTTTAAAATCAATATCAGGTCTTGTTTTTATTACAATATCGTATTTAAAATTATTTTCAGTTTCGTATTCCTTTTTTAATTCATTTACCTTATAAAGTGTATAAAATAATGCAAGATTATTTTTGTAATGGATTGGTTCATGTTCTATTAATTTTTCTGGTAGTACTACTCCATCTAATTCTATTTGATAATCTTCTTTAAATTCTTCAACAATTACTTTTTTTGCATTTGTAATTTCTTGTAATTCGTCTTTATCAACATTTAAATTTTCTATGTTGAGGTGATTTGCTCTTCTTCCATTACCAGTCTTATCCCATGTATAAATAAAAACATCTGTATTTTCATCGATAATATTTTTCTTCATATTATCCCAAACATCATAAAATGTTCTCAACTGACCACATATTAATAACGCCTTTTTCATTACTTAAAAATGAATGTATTATTGATTGATTTTACCATATCCCAATCATCTTCTGTATCAATATCTAAGTTGTAAGGAAATGATATTGGAACTGCTGTTGGATTCTTTCCTATTCTATTTCCCAACTCTAATACTTTTGTTGTAAAGAAATAAAAGTAAGAATTCTCCATATAATATGGTGGTAAATCTTGTGTTTGTTCTAACTTCATTGGATTATGATTTATTGGTACTAAACCATATTCTTCTTCTCTCCAAAATCTATTTTGTATTTTATCTACCGAGAATGCTGAATCATATTCCCAAGTTTTTGATTTCTCTTCTAAATCTTTTAAATGTTTTACTGATAGAAATGGTGATGTAACATGAATTTGACAAATCCACTCATCAGTAGGATTTTTATCAAAAAAATTTTTAATTAAATCTACTACCGATACATCATCACCTCTTAAATGTTCTGGTCTATAATAAGATAACACCCATTTTTTATCAATACACTTTGTAATGATTTTTTCAGAATCAGTATCAACTATAACTTCAAAATCTTTTAGTTTATCAATCGTATGTTCCCATAAAGGTTTACCATCAAAATCTCTAAAGTTTTTTTGTGGTACTCTTTGAGAGTTTTCTTTTATTGGTATGTATATTATCATAATTCTTCAATTCGTTTTGCCTTATCATCAATTACTAAATCAAATGATGGTTTAAGTGGATAACAAAAAACACTATTTCTATGACCAACAATCAAATCATCAAATTTACAACCCCATGATTTCAATTGGTCTAAAGTAAGTTGATATAAATCTCTTTTAGAAAAACCACCTCTTGCAGTCCAATAAACTATTTCCCAACCTTCATCGTATAATTTGTTTATCTTATCAATATTTTCTTGTTTAGGTATTGCGTTTTCATAAATTCTTTTACCTTCATAAAAACAAATAGTTTCATCAATATCAACTAATGCTTTTTTCTTATCGTGTGGATGTAATTTACTTTCTATCATTTTTCATATCCAAAATTAATAAAATCATCTTCATATCTAATTTGAATTGCCTCTTTACATTTTTCTGTAAATTTTACATCTAAAGAATCATCTCCTTTTCGTGTCATTGGTATTTCTATATTAGGGTCAAAACCTAATTTATCTAATACATAAGGAAAATCTGTATCTAAGTTTTCTGTTCTTAAAATTATATCTACCTTAACATTACTACCTAAAAGCCAATGTGTTTGTGTTTTTATATGTGGAAATTGAGTTGGTGGATTAGTACAAAACTCTTCAAAAGTTCCACATTTGTAATTTTTTTTACCTCGTATTTCTTTATACGCCGATTGCATTCTTGTATATGGATTTCTTACACATCCAAATGTAAAATAACTATGAGGATTATTTATAGTAGATATTGGATGATGGCCACCTATCCAACCATCACAACCAAATTTATCAACTAAAATTTCTTTAATCATTGTACCACCCGTTTTCGGTACATGAACAAATATAAATTTATGTTTATCATTTATAATTGTACTCATTCTACTTCTAAAATTTCTTTCATTGTATCATCAATTGATACTCTATCATCATTAAGATAAATTTCTCTTACTAAATCTTCTTGTGGTTTCTGTCTATGATTACCATCAAACTCTCCCTTTAACCATTTTTCTTCTTTTCGTTTACCTTCTTCCAATCCAAAGATTTCAGTATGGTCTTTGTATGATTTTCTCCAACCATCTCTGAACCAAGTGAAACCTGTAATATGTAATTCCTTTATATCATAACAAAGTAAATCAAGAATAGTTAATGTACCAGAGTTTGCACGAGTACCTAACATTTCTGCAATTTCAATATAGTAATCAGTATCTAAAACATGAAACCCTAAACCATATTCTTTGTTATCTCTTTCAAATCGTTTTACATCACCATTAAATGGTCCAATATATTTTGGATATGGACATGATACAAAAACTCCTGCTTCTTCCATTTCTTTATAAAATACAGGTCCACCACAATGCATATCTGTACATAAACAATGATAATGTATATCAGTTCTCGAACCTATATCTTTTTGTTGACCTTCTTCGACAGGAAATGCTTTATTGATTCTAATAACTAAATCAAAAGAATCTATGTATTCACCTAACCCCTTACCTTCAAGTGATGGAGATGGTCCAACTACGATTACTTTTTTATCTTTTAATAGTTCATTGTAACTGACATCATACTTACCATATTTTCTTATTTCTTTCCACCTATTGTAACTAAACCCAATTGGATTATCATTTTTCTTAGGTTCTGGTAAAACTTCTACTTTATATTTTTCTGTAAGTTTTTGTTTTAAATTTGGGTCTCTATCGTATTGATGTACTAAACAAAACTCTTCATCACTCTGATTTGTAAATCTATAATCTTCTGTTATTTTTGGAGTAAGTTCTAATAATTTTTTACCAAAGTGGTCTTTCTTAATTAATACAGTTCCAAGTTGTGTTACAAATCCTTCTTCTTGTGTTACAAATTGTACATTCTCTTTGAAGTGGTTTAAATTAATCAATACATTATATGCTGCCTGGTCTGAGAGTTGACTTGGATTTGCTGTTGTTAAACTCCATCTAAAAATTTCTATAAATAAATCTTTTAATGCATATGCTTTTCCAACTATTGTTCCTGCACAATACGAAGTTCTATCTTGTAACCATTCCCATTCCATTGGAAAAGATGTTCCACTATTTACACACGCCCATTCATCATCTTTAAATGTTATACATTCTGAAAAAGCCATGATATCTTTCTTCATATTTTTTTCAATCCATACTGATGGGTCATTCTGAAAAATAACATCTTTTACATCTGTCCAAATAACTACATCATCACCATATCTTTCAAGTAGTTTGTATCCATCTAAAAATCTTTGTAATATAATGTGGTGATTTAAATCTCCACCCCCATAAACATCCCATCCGAACGCTTTAAGGTAATCAATAGTTTCTTGTGGTAAATCATATACCAACATTAGTTTAGAACCCTTAAAACCACTCTTTTCGATTGATTCAACATATGGTCTAATATCATTCGGTTGATACTTAGTTATACATCCAAAGATTACAAAATTATTTTCCATAGTTTTTCTTAAATTTTATCCAATCATCTTGAGTTCCCCAATCAACATAACTTTTTACTGGTTTACTATGAAACTCATTTCCCCACTCATTTAACATTTCATAAATGACATGAGAAATATAAGTTTCTTTAGTTTGGTTCATACTTTCATATACCATAACAAACTCTTTTGCATCATGGAATGAATATAACCCACAACAAAAATCATTTGAGATAATTTTCTTTTCTGCAATATCAATTACTTTTTTATTTTTATCTATCTTTACATAAGATTTATTTTCAGCAATAATATCATCAGAATCTAATAATGAATAAGTACATATCTCATTTGGATTCACATTTTCTACATAAAAATAATCATCTGAATCTTTAATGAAAATAGAACCATCTAAATCAAGTAAGGTAATACATTGAGATACTGTATCTGATGCACTTTCTGTATCATTATCTAATAACAGAAGTGTAAATTCAAAATTTGAAAACTCTCTATATAATCTTTCGATTAAGTTATTAGTTAGATGTCTTTTTAATGCAACAACTATGATACTATCAAATGTGTTTAAGGGTAAACCTTGTATTGCTTCATATACCATTGTATTACCAGTTGGATGGTCTAATAACCACTTTGGTAACTCAGTATTAAATCTACTACTTTGTCCTGCACATGGTATAATAAGTGTTCTCATTTTATCTAATAAGCGGGTTTATCTTTATCAAGAGATAAAATATAATCTCTTAATCTATCTTCTGGTTTCCAACCTAATCTATCTACTAAATCATCATTCTCTCTTAAAGTTTTTCTGTAATTACCTGGTTGGTCTGGTATGTTAACGAACTCTACTCCAAATCTTTCTCTAAACATTTGATACATCTCATTAATCGAATAGTTGATACCACAACCAAGTTCCCATGCATCTTCATGTACTTCCGTTCCCATTCCTACTTTGTACAAACCATCAACAATATCAACGACATGAGTAAAATCTCTTCTTTGTTCACCATCACCAACGATTGTTATTTTTTCACCATCTCTGACTTGCCTTCTCCATATACCAATCACTGCTGCCCAATCTCCTTCTATAACTTCATGTGGTCCATATACATTATAGAATCTACAAATCTCTACATCCAATCCATAAGTTTTTTTGTATAACTTACAAACCTCTTCACCTAAGTATTTGTACATTGCATATGGTGATTGAGATGGGTCGTGATGTTTTGAAGATGAACCAGCATATACTACTTTGATTCCTTTTGCTTTTGCCCACTCACATACTGATTCTGTTCCTTTCACATTTACTCTAAATGTTTCTGTTGGGTTTTCAAATGATGGTTGTATTCTACTCAGTGCAGCAAGATGATAAACCAAATCATATTCACCATTGATGTATTCTATCATTTCAATATCACCATCTATATATTTAACACCCTCTATATGGTTTTCTTTTAAACCAGTTTCATAATTATCGAGAACCACAACTCTGTGACCCTCTTCTTTTAATCTTTTTACAAGGTTAACACCGATAAATCCAGCACCACCTGTTACTAATATATTCATAATTTTTCCTTTCCGTAATCTATTCTATTCCAAATTCGTTCAAAAACATAATAAATTAAGAAACCAGTTATATTCATATAAACTGCGTTCCAAAAATTGTTATCGGTAATGTTTACAGTCAAAACTAAGAATGAGTTTAATACTGCTACAAATCTCCAACTAACTGTCTTGAACAATGTTCTTTTTTTAGTTTCTTTATACATTATAAAGTTTCATAAAATTCATTTTGTTTTTCTTGTCTATCTATTTGTTTATGATGACTCAAACACCATTGTTCATCCAACGGAAAATTTGAGAAATCTTCAAATCCTACAAGAGTTTCATGTACTTTATTTTTCCAAACTAAATCTTTTTTGTTTTTATAAATTCTTGCTTGAAAATCTGGAAAGTTTACCCAACCATTTTCATTTAGTTTCCATCCCCATTTTTTAATGTGTTCTTCAGTTAAACCATCAACGATATTAATTCTTGGTACTAACATTAAATCGACTGGATTTGCTTCTAATACTTTAGGTAAAACATCTACTAAATAATCACTTGGCATTTCATCTGCATCTATTTGAAAAATATAATCTCCACTACAATGTGAGTTAAGATTATTTTTAAATGTTGCAAAATCTTTATTAAGTGGAAAACCAACTACTTTATGATTTTCATGCATAGAATCCATAAGAGTTACATAATCTTTTACTTCATCTGTAACTGAACTTTCATCATATTGAATTACAATCTCATCTTCTGATTGTATGTTCAATTGTAAAAAGTTTACTAATTTTGTAAGTTCTTCTAATTCATTACAAACTGTAATTGCGTAACTAATTTTCATAATCTTTTTCTAATTTATTTATAATATTTGTTGTTAACAAATCATGTAATTTCATACTTGGGTGGTCATTGTTTGTATATGGTAAATCATTCCAAATCATAAACCCACCATTATCCCAAAATTTACTCAATAATTCATACATACTTCTGTATTGATTTTCTTGATATGTGATTCTAATTAAATTTTTATTATAAAATTTTTGTAATTCGGAATCATATATTTTATCATATCTTTCTGAATCATTTGTCCAAGTTCCTATGAATTTAATTTTTAAGTTTTTTTCTTCTGATATATTCTTTAGGTATTTTAAAAAATCAATTACATTCTCATTAAACAACATATCATCTACATCTAACGCATTTAAATTTGGAAAATTCATATTCCATATTTCAGCCTCAACTGTTTTGTTATATTCAAATTCTGTTATTGAACCTAAATCATATTCAATTCTTTTATCTATAACTCGTCTTAATCCAAACTCATGGGGGTCATGATTTCCTACTTTAAGTTTAAAATCTCTTGTATGTTCTGTTAATTGTACAACAATATGTGAAATATCCTCACCATATTTTTTTAAGTTATTTTCAATATGTAATTTCATTGTATTAAATGAACCACCGTTTTCTGGCCAAACTAAATCAAATGTATTAAAATGATTTGCAACCTTTCTCGAATATCTATTTGATTTAATCCATTCAATATGTGAATCCTTTACACCACCAATTTCATTTACATGAGGCCAATGGTATTGATGTTTCTTATAATAATCATAAGGAACACTTGAATAGTTAGAATATAATTCTAAACCCTCACCCCAAGTGAATGAACACCCTGCAAATATTATTCCTTTAATCATTCAAATCGCCTTCGTTTATTTCATCTCTAAGAATATCTCTTTGTTCGGTTCTATTTGTTCTATTACTAAACAATCTTTCTAATGCATCTTGTTCAAATCTGATTTCATATACATTTTGTATCTTATTAATAAAATAAGTTCTATAATTTGCTAATTTTTTAGAATATATTTTTGGGTTGTTTTTTATATAAGATGAAAAAAGAGATGAACCATCTCTTGAAAACTTCTTTAAAAATAAATGTAACATTGTGTTTTCTGTAAGAGGAACTCGCATATCTCTTAGTTTTGTAATGAACTGAGTAAAATCAGCTGGCATTATATCGTTTAGTTTGATTGCATGAATTTTTTCATCAACGATTCCTATAACAAAAATATATCTAGCCTCCAATCCTTGTTTTGTTGCAGGCTCGCCACCTTTGTATGTTGTAATACGATAGATGTTTCTTGGTTTCATCAATGATTTAGAAACCCTTTTTTCTGGTCTTAGGAATGCTTTATATTGATTTGTATATTTCATTATAGTTTTTCTATTGTTGGTAGTTTAAATTCAACATGAGAAGGTTGTGGTTTAAGATACTTTTCAAGTATTTCAGCAAACTTACTTGTCATTTTTTCTAATGAAAAGTTTTTGTTAATGTTTGTTTTTAAACCTGCACTTCTTTTCAAATGAGATTTGTAATTCTTATGTACATCAAATATTTTTTGTGCTGCTGTTGAATAGTTTACATAAAACCACTTTGATTCTTTTAGTAAGAATTTATTAGATGCAGTTTCATGAACATTCTTAAGTTCACCTTCTAAGTAAACTGTATTTTCTTCTGGTAAGAAATCTGTATGTCCACTCCATTTAGAAACAATAATTGGTTTACCTGTTGTTGCAAACTCTGCAAGTGGTCTACCATATCCTTCACCTTTAGTAAACATAATCATTGATTTTACTTTATCATCATTGTAAAGTGAATTTAATTCTGCTTCAGATAAATCACCCCACACTAAATGGATAGGTGGACACGAATCACCAAATTCGTTTGTAACTTCTTCTATTTTTGATTTTATAGTTTCTCTCTCACCTACTGAGAATCCTGCATGAGATGTTTTTAAAATAAGACCTGGTTGTTGTTTCTTCGGTAATCCTTTAAATACAGTACAAAATGTTTTAATCATCATACCTGTATCTTTTCTATCATGCCCTAAATCACCATTTAACCAATGTCCTACATATAAGAAATTAAAATCAGTATCAACTGAATCTAAAATAGATTTTGAAGATTTACCATTAAAGATTGTAGTATCAACACCTTCAAATAAAACTTCTACTGGTTTAGTTAGTTGAAGTTTTCCAACTTCTTTTTTCGTATTTTTATCAACTTCGGTAAAAACAGTTGTTGCAAATCCTTTTTTTGTAAATTCAGATGGAGTAATAATTAAATCCATTTGATTTGATGCTTTGATAAATTCTTGTGGTACAATTGTAGTTTCTGTTCCTGCAGTAATACCAATATTATACTTACCAACTCTTCTAAATTCATTTGCAACTGATATTTGTATAAAGATATCAATTTCTCTATCAACATTAGTTACACAATTTGCTAATATCTTTTGGTGAAATTCATTTGTTGGGTCAAGTTGGTCTTGAGGTGTCATTCCCCATCTTGTTGGTACAACTTTAATGTCATACTTATCTAATTCAAATAATGATTTCAAGATATCTCTTGAATGGTCACCGTAACCACTTCTTGTTGCTACTGGTGCCTGAAATACTAATAATGGTTTATTCATCTTCTAATTCTCTTAATCTGTTTTCTTCTTCGTTTCTTAAACATCTCTCTATTGAGAGTTTTGTTAGTTTTGTAATTTCTTCTAATGTTTCTGGTTCATGGGGTGAATTGTAACATTCAAACCTTGTAGTTTCGATTTCATTATCTTGTAAAGTTAAAATGTGATAATCTTCGTTGAGTTCTTTCATACCATGAATTGCTCTACGAGATTCATTCACTTGGTTATTAGTCCAATAACCTGGAAACCTCACTATAAAAATTGGTTTACCCATTACCTAATTTTATAAACATTAACTTTTTCTTTTGGTTTCCAATTTTCAAATGTTGTTGTAATTCCATCAACAAGTTGTTTACACATATTTTTTGCGTTCAATCCCATATCACCTAAAAATTCTTCTCTACCAATCTGAGCCTTTTTTCTTCTTTCTTCTGCTGGGATATCATACCAATATCTGATTGCTTCTGAAACTTCTACTACATCAACTTTATCATCAATGATATAAGGAGTTGGAAGTGAACCAACCATAGTTTGGGTTCTTGGCCATACTGGTTTAACCCACTCACCATGAGTTACTTTATCTTCCCATTTTCTGTAATCGTGAAGTGAACCAATATCTTTATAATCATCTGCAGTTAAATATTCAAATTGTTCATTCATATTTGATGGTGCAACATTCCATTTGAATCCACATTGGTCTTGCATTCCACCGGTAACATTTACGATAATAGGTGTTCCTGCCATTACTGATTCAGCAGTTACTAATCCAAATCCCTCGTTACCTGCGATGTTAATTGTACAATCTGATAAGTTATAAAGATAATTTAATTGTTCTACGGATAATCTATCTGCTGAGAATTTGATATCACAACCAGGTGCTATCCTATCTGCAACTGCAATTAAATCTGTTCCATTTTTATCTCTTGGTGCAGTATGCATTACTAAACAAACTTTATCTCTATCTTCTTCTGGTAATCCATCTACAAACATTTTAAAAGCCCATATTACATCAGATGGTTGTTTTCTTTTGATATTTCTGTTCATCCAAAATAGAACAAACTTATAATCTTTACCACCAAATAGTTGTTGTTTAAAATCTGCTGGTACATCTACTCTTTTATAAGTTTCTGAATTGATACCATGTGGTACATAAGATACTTGCCAATCTTCAAGTGGTTTAATTGTTTCTGAATCAATCTTACCAACTCTACTTACGATACCATAAGTTTGTCTTGAGATACATCCTAACCAATCACAACTTTCGTAGTAATCTCTGTTGTAATGTGGGTCTGGTAAATCATCCCAAATATGATAAAACAAAATTGGAATGTTTTGTCTTAGTTCAGCTTCCATTTCATACAACCATCTCCAATATCTTGGGTCTGTAAAGTGTAGGATTGCATCTGGTTGGTGTCTCATGATTAGTTCTCTGAGAATATTTGAATCACCATAACCAGTATATGGAATTATTTTAAGTGATGCATCTTCTACTCCACTTATTTTTCTAGCATCATCTCCTAAATCAATTTCTTTTCCTTTTTCAGGATGATTTACTGCTGCACCTAATTGTATCCAATCATAGTGTTCGAATGTACCAAATACCAATTGTTTTGATACAGTTGCAATACCTGATGACATCCTTAAATCATCAGATAATAGTAGAATTTTCTTCTTTGCCATTAACTTTTATTTAAATTGTTCTAAATCTGCGTGATGAGTTCCAATAAACTCTTGGTGTATTACCTAAGTACTTTTTACGATGTGTTCTATCGTTAAACTCTTCACGAGCTGAATTAAGTTGGGTATTACCGTTATCTTGTTTGTTCATAGTTAAAATGCTGAACCACTTTCTTGTAGGTTCTGATAATTATTTATTTCTGTTCTAAAATCTTCATCTTCAATATACTTGTCAACTGAACGGTTTACAAGTTTTTGAAGTGTAATGTTTGAATCAAATGATATTCTCTTAAATTTAGAGTAAATATCTTTGATTATTTTTACAGTTGTTAACTTTGTATCTGCCATAACTCTCCTTTTAATGTTATTATGTATAAATATATACAAATATATAAAAAAGGAAAAAAATAAGGATTAATTCCACGCGGAACATAATCCTCTTTGTTTGAACTCACACCATTTACAATGATTTCCTTTATTATGTGGAAATACTTCTTGTATTACATTTCCACTATCATCATAAACGGAATTAACAAAGTTCATAAATCCATCCCATGCTTTATTAACCGATGGTTTTCCATTTGCAGGAACGAATTTAGATATTCTTGGTATTGGATATTCAAAATCTTCGTTTATCTTTCTTTTAAGAATTTGATATTCTACTTTTATTTTATCCAATGGTATCTCATATTTCTCTGAGTAAAACTTTTTATATAATAACATTTGAGAAGTTTTTATCTTATCAGCCTTCTGATATTTGTTCCAACCTCTCGTTGATGTTTTTAAATCAATAATAATGTAATCTTGTGTTGTCTTATCTTTTAATAATACATCGATAAAACCTATAAAATGTACACCCTCTTTTACTTTTGCATTCAATCTTTGTTCTATGGCAACTAATTCAAAACCACTCTTGGTGTACAACTTATCTAATTTTTTTGCAAAGTAAGATAATATCTTTTTACCATCTTCAAAGAACTCACCCAACTCTTCTTTCTTACATGGATACATACCTTCATCCATCTTCTCTGATTCTTTCTTGAAATGTTCTACCATTTGAGCGTATAACATTTTTTCTAAATCTAACTGAAGTGCTTGTTTTTTAGTAACATTGTACATCACATCCAAAAAGTGTTGGATGGTTTCGTGCATTGCACTACCGAAAATAGTGTGGATATTTGCTGAGGATGTTCCTAACTTATCAATATAATTAAGTTTATATTGTTCTTGACAAGTTGAATACATTCCATATTGTGAGTAACTTACTCTTGCCATAATACTTGAATTTACTATGTAAATATACGAAAAAAATATGAGAAATCCAAATAATTAGACCTTTAATTTTAGTTTTGTTATTTGTTTTTTATCAATACCATACTTTTCACAAATATATTTTAGATTTTCTCTTCCCTCTCTTGTTGCATAAAGTATTTCACAATAATCTTCTGCCTCTTTTGTTGAACATTGAAAATCTTGTATTAAAATATCAATTAGAAAAGATTCGTATTTATTTTCTTTTTTCCCTTTAGTATATTTTAGATAATATCTACCCTTTGGTATCAGACCAATTAATGTAAGATATAAGTTTCTCGGTTCTAAAACTTGTGTGTAGGGTTGTATTTCTGAAAGAACTTCAATCCAATCTGGGTTCATAGAAAGAAATCTATGAATCATATAATTACTCCATGTTTTTTTATCACCCTCTTCGAGTGTATCCCAATAATCGATTCTTTGTTCTTGTGTTATTGCTTTTATATGGTCAAATAATGATTTAGCCATTGTATTTTATTTTAGGTAAAATATAATTATAAAACTTTTCAGCACCTTCGTGGGAAAAGTGTTTATCTTCTTCAGATATATATGTGGTATTTTCGTTTATCCAATCCATTACACTACCATCATATAAAGATTTAAGATGATTACTACCATCTTTGTAATGAATAAACCAAGTGTAAATATTTTTATTCTCATGAGTTTTCAATAACCCTGTCAATCCATTCCAAATAGATATTGTATTATCTTCGATATATTCTGTACCTACATCTTTGATATATTCATCCATCAAACCAACCATTCTACCTTTATCTTCATTTATAGCATAAATGTTTGTAGAATCATCAATACTTGGAATATCAATTCTTAATGGGTCTGGTAATTCTATCATTACTAAATCATTCTTATCCCAATTATTAATTGTTTTAAGAATCATAGATACAACACTAACAATACCATGTCCATCTAATGCATGATTTTCAATTTGTAGATTGAATTTTTCTGCAAGATGTTCATACCATGTTTTACCATCTGTTGATGTTGCTCTCTTTGTATAATCAGTAGAGAACGAACAACCATAAACCCAAAGTTTACTCATTATTTTTTTGTTTGGAATTCTTTTGGAAGTAAATCTTCACACACTTCACCACAATCACCACACAATTGAACTTGTACTGGTATGATTGCATCTTGAGGAGTTCCTGCTGCAATCTTATTTATCTTAAGAAATTTAGTACCTGGAATAAAAATTGTTCCACCACATTCTTGGCATTTAATTTCTTCTGCCTTTGATAAATCTAATTTTATTTGTTGTTGTGGTGGGGGTTGTTGACCACCACCTTGCATTCCTATAATCTTTGCCATACTTTATTTTATTTAATTTGAAACTATAATTTCACCAACATTCCAACTTGGAATATAATATCTGAATCCATATTCATCTAACATCTCAGTAACTCTCCTTGTCATCTCAGAAGAATTACCAACTATAATTCTACATTGAAATATCGGATTTTGTGATTGTATTAAAACAAAATCTTCAGCAGCAAATTGTGCTTCATCGTGAGTAAATCCATGTAAATCTATTTCATTCATAATTAATCAAACCACTGGTCTCTGTTTGTTTTTATTTTATGGATACCTGTCTTTCTTAAAGTATCTCTTTTCTTTTCTTTAAACTCTTGAACTTTTTTCTTGAAGTTTTTTTTCTTATATGCTTCCATACCATCAAGATATTCTAAGAAAGAATCAAAATCTTCCTTACCTAATTTATCAAGTTGTTCTTCACTTAAAGGATTGTTGGGGTCGTACTTCATATCTTATAATTTATATAGTAAATATACGAAAAATATTTGAATTATCAAAATAATTTCTCTAAAACTTCTTCAACTACTTCTTCAGCATTTCCCCATTGTTTATAAATTTCTTTTCCATTTTTATAAGCAACCACCATCGGTATGTTTGTTAAATCTACCAATTTTCTTGATTTTGGGGATGTATCTGGATTAATAAATATAAACGGAATATCATTATGTATTTGTGATACTTTATCAAAGTGAGGTTTTAAAATATCACAATTACCACACCAATCAGTACCAAACATTACCATAACTTTATCTACGCCATTGATAACATCTTCAAGTGAATCTGTTTCTAATCTTATCATAGAATTCCTACAATCTGAATTATACAACTCATAAATGTAATTTCTTTATCTACTACCAATGCATCTTTGTGTTGTGATTCTGAAAGTATAAGAATTATATTGGATGTGTTTCCACCACCATAATCATCTACTTTCTCATAAAGGAAAGAATATAACTCAGTAAAATCTTGTATTCTTGCATCAGCAACTGCCTGTCTGATGTTCTTCCATTTGTTCCTCTTATCATCTTTTGATTTAAGAATCTCAACTACTTTAGATTTGATATCTGAATCGATTACAGAGGTTGTATCGAGTTTTAATTTACCTTGTGTTGAATTTAGTTGACAAGTGTTAATAATCTTTCTAATATCAGGATATGAACTATCAATGATAGGTACAAGGTCTGTTGGTTGGAAACTAACTCCTTCTTTACTTAAAATCTGTGATATTTGTATCGCAACATCTTTTTTAGTTGGTGGTACAATTTGAAAAGTTTGACAACGAGATTGAATCGGGTCAATAACTTTCTCAACATAATTACAAGTTAGGATAAATCTACAATGTTTTGAGAATGTTTCCATTAGATTTCTAAGGATTGCCTGTGCATTTGGTGTCATGTAATCAAACTCATCTAAGATGATTACTTTCATATCCTTAAATCCGATTGTAGATGCAAAACCTTTTACTTTGTTTCTAACAGTATCTACATTATTCTCATCAGATGCGTTGATGATAATGTGGTCACAATTAATTGAGTTAACAATTAACTTTGCTAAGGTTGTTTTACCTGTACCTGCTTTACCAAAAAATAAAAGGTGAGGTACATCTCCACTTTGAAGATAATCACTTACCTTTTGTTTAAGATGTTCGTTACCAACA
>MDTG01102517.1_pt1 | contig 15332 bp, 11 predicted proteins | sample 811421 | NCBI WGS metagenome assembly MDTG01 (sample SAMN05326645, study PRJNA326480) | marine metagenome | isolation source: seawater | place: Pacific Ocean: South East | collected 2011
CAGCTTCAAAAGCTAGCTCAGACCATTTTGTAAGAGCATATGGAGAAACATATGGACTACCATATATCATATCAAATTGTTCAAATAATTATGGTCCATGTCAATTTCCAGAAAAACTTTTACCTTTATTTATTAATAACATAATAAACAATCGTCCATTACCTGTGTACGGTGATGGTAATTACACAAGAGACTGGCTTTATGTAAAAGATCACGCATGCGCTATAGATATTTTATTTCACTCAAATAAAATTGGCCACACATACAATATTGGTGGATTTAATGAGTGGAAAAATTTAGATTTAGTTAAAGAACTCTGTACTCAGATGGACATAATGCTAAAGAGAAAAAAAGGTAGTTCTGAAAATCTCATTAAATTTGTGAAGGATCGTCCTGGACATGATTTAAGGTATGCTATTGATGCTTCTAAAATCAACAATGATTTTAAATGGAAGCCATCTGTTAATTTTAAAAAAGGACTAAGTTTAACCATAGATTGGTACTTAAAAAATAAAAATTGGCTGAAGAATGTTACAACTGGTGAATACAAAAATTACTACCAAAAACAATACTTAGGATGATTCTGGTTGAGTTTATATCAAGTATTTTAAAAGAAAATAGTTTGCTAATAATCTTAGCAGGAATTTTTGGATCATATTTGGTTACTTCGCAATCACTTCCGTTCATCATTTACTTTAGCAAAGTTAAAAACTTCACAGCTAAAGTTGATGAAAGAAGCTCTCACACAACTGATGTGCCTAACATAGGCGGAATTGGAATTATTGCTGGGATCTACATAGTTACATTATCCTTATCATTTTTCATATTAAACTACAATGAATCAAAATTTATAATTGCACTATTTATTTCACTGTTAATATTATTATTTATTGGTTTCAAAGATGACATGTTAGGGCTGTCCGCAATAGCAAAATTATTAACTGAAATTGGTACTGCAACCGCATTCATTGTTCTAACTGATTGTAGACTAGATAATTTTTATGGCTTATTTGGGGTTTATGAAATCAACTACTCTGTTTCACTAATTTTATCGGTTTTCATATTTGTTGTTACTATAAATTCATACAACCTTATAGATGGGATAGATGGACTAGCTGGCGGTTATGGGATAATTGCGATGATTGCATTTTTATTTCTAAGCTTATCGACAAACAATTTGGTTGGTCTGATATTGTGCGTAACCACCATTGGTAGTCTTTCTGGATTTTTAAAGTTCAATTTAAGCAAGAGCAAAAGGAAAATTTTTATGGGAGATACTGGATCTTTAGTAGTTGGATTTCTGATATCTGTAATTTCACTTACTGTCTTAAGTTCAAAGAATGATTATAGCTTGATTTCTAACAATATTCCTGTTCTAGTTCTCTCAATTTTATCATTTCCATATATAGATACTTTAAGAGTAATGTTCATTAGAAAAAAAAATAAGCAAAAATTTTTTGAACCTGACAAAAACCACATTCATCATAAACTTCTTAAGGCTGGTTTTAGCCATGTTAAGTCTTCAATATTGATACTTTTTGTCTATTCAACTTCAATAGTTTTTTGTTTACTGACATCAGAATTAAATATAACGCTTCACTTTGTCTTGTCTTTAACTTACTCATTGACCAGCATATTTTTCTTAATGAAGGTATTTGTTAAGAAAGAAAGATAGATGAATTACAAAATTTGTATTATAGGTCAGGGAATAGTTGGCTTTGATTTAGCCAAGTTATTTAGTAAAAAATATCCTACAATAGGGTATGATATTTGCAATGAAACCATTGATAATATAAAGAGTAAAGACACATTTACAAAAAAAAAATCTAACTCTCTAACCGATCTTTATGTAACAAGCAATGAAAATGATATAAAAGATTGTGATGTATATATAATAACAGTACCAACGCCAATTGACAAGTATAAAAAACCTGATCTTGGCCCATTGAGTTTAGCAACAAGTACTGTAGCAAAAATGCTCTCCAAAAAAAACATCGTAATTTACGAAAGCACCTTTTATCCAGGACTCACTAATGATTATTGTATACCTATGCTTGAAAATAGAAGTAAGATGCAAGTTAACAAAGATTTTTATGTGGGATATTCACCTGAAAGAATAAATATTGGCGGGGGGACGGAAAAAAGAGCTAATGATATAATAAAAATTACCTCGGGATCAAATAAGCAAGCCGGACAGATGATTAATGAACTTTACAAATCAGTAATTAAAGCTGGTACTCATTTAGTTAAAAATATAAAAATTGCCGAATCTGCTAAAATGCTCGAGAATTGTCAAAGGGATGTCAATATTGCCTTGATAAATGAATTTAAAAAAACTTTTGACAAATTAAATATTGACACTCTTAGTGTGTTAGAAGCTGCTTCAACAAAATGGAATTTTATTGATTTTGAGCCTGGCTTAGTCGGAGGTGACTGTATAAGAATTGACCCATATTATATGATTTATAAAAGCAAGTTATCCAAATCAAGCTCAAAATTAATTGAAAGCGCCAGAGAAATCAATGAATCAATGATTAAATATTTTGAAAAAAAGATAATATCTAAAATCTCTGAAAAAAAATTTAAAGAAAAAGCTAAAATTCTCTACCTTGGCAAAGCATACAAAAAAAATAGTTCTACAGCTAAAAACAGCTTAAATTTTGAATTAGGTAAACTATTAAAATTAAAACTAGATGTTACAATTTATGACCCACTCATTGACAAAAATGATAGTCTCAAAAATTTTCTTAAAAAAAACAAAAACTTTTTTGACGTAATTATTATTGCAGTAGATCACAAGGTGCTGAAAAGAATAAACTTAAAGATTTTGACTAAAGATAAAAGTTTAATAATTAGATTACCTTACGTATAACTTTATTAGATTTGCTATAAAATTTAACATGATAAAAAAAATTTGCTGCATAGGAGCGGGTTATGTGGGTGGCCCCACAATGGCAGTTATTGCACTCAAATGTCCACATATTAAAGTAACTGTAGTAGACAAAAGTGAAGAGAAAATAAATTCTTGGAATGATAAAGATCTTAACAATTTACCAGTCTATGAACCTGGATTAGATGATGTAATTAAAAAAGCCAGAGGTAAAAACTTGTTTTTTTCTACTGATATTGACAAAGCAATTGAAGAGTCCGAAATGATTTTCATTGCTGTGAATACACCAACCAAAACATATGGTGAAGGTAAAAATAAGGCTGCTGACCTTAAATATGTTGAATTATGCGCAAGAAATATTGCCTTAGTTGCTAAATCGGATAAAATAGTTGTTGAAAAATCTACGTTACCTGTTAGAACAGCAGAAGCCATAAAAAAAATACTTGACTCCACTGGCAACGGAGTTAATTTTCAAATACTATCAAACCCTGAATTCCTGGCTGAAGGAACAGCTATAGCAGACCTCTTTAAGTCAGATAGAGTGTTAATTGGTGGAGAGCAAAATCCAGAAGGTAAAACCGCTATTAAAAGTTTGGTTGAAATTTACGAGAATTGGATTCCAAATGAAAAAATTTTTACTACGAATGTTTGGTCATCTGAACTATCAAAACTTGTTGCTAATGCTTTCTTAGCACAAAGAGTTAGCTCAATTAATTCAATTTCTGCGCTTTGTGAAAGCACAGGTGCAGATGTAGATGAGGTCGCAACTGCAATTGGAATGGATACAAGAATTGGAAATAAATTTTTAAAAGCATCTGTTGGGTTTGGAGGAAGTTGCTTTCAAAAAGACATACTTAACCTAGTTTATATAGCTGAAAGTTTAAATCTTCATGAGGTTGCTAATTATTGGAATCAGGTAATCGAGATGAATGATTATCAGAAAATAAGATTTGCAAAACAAATTATAAAATCATTGTTTGGTACTGTTTCAGACAAGAAGATAACTCTCTTGGGCTGGGCATTTAAAAAAGACACCAATGATAGCCGAGAGTCAGCTTCAATATATGTAGCGGACAGATTAATCGAAAACGGTGCTAAAATAAGCATATACGACCCGAAAGTAGAAAAACATCGAATGTTAAATGACCTTAATGATTTAAATACAAGAAGTAGCGAAAAAAACAAATATGCTTTAAACTTTTGTGAAAACCCATACGATGCATGTAAAGATTCTCATTGTATAGCTGTTTTAACTGAATGGGATGAATTTAAAATGTTTGATTGGCAAAGAATATATTCTGATATGTTAAAGCCTGCTAAGCTTTTCGATGGTAGAAATATACTAAATATCAAAAAATTAAATAGAATAGGTTTTGAAACCTACTCTATTGGGAAAAATGTCAATATCTAAAAATTCTAAGCTTTTCATAGCTGGTCATAATGGACTAGTTGGTAGTTCTTGTCTAAAATTATTCAAAAAAAAAGGTTACACTAATATTGTTACATCTGAAAAAGAACAACTTAACTTAAAAAACCAATCTGATACCAAGGACTTTTTTAATGAAAACAAATTTAATGTAGTCATAAATTGTGCGGCTAAAGTTGGGGGTATTCTTGCTAACTACAGAAATCCCTACCAGTTTATTTTAGATAATATTCTAATCCAAACAAATCTTATAAATTCATCTTTAGACACTGGTGTTGATAGGTTTATTTTTTTAGGAAGCTCTTGCATATATCCCAAGTTTTCAAAACAACCTATAAAAGAATCAGAACTACTGTGTGGCAAGTTAGAGCATACAAATGAGTTTTATGCAATTGCCAAAATAAGTGGTGTTAAACTCATAGAAGCAATTAATAAACAATACAATAAAAAATATATGTCATTAATGCCAACAAATCTTTATGGGCCTGGTGATAATTTTGATTTAAAAAGATCACATGTGATTCCTGCACTAATTAAAAAATTTCATGAAGCAAAAGAAAAAAATGATGATGTTGAATTATATGGTGATGGATCTCCACTAAGAGAGTTCCTACATGTTGATGATTTATCTAATGCAATAAAATTTATATTAGAGAAAGATATCACAGATACAATAATTAATGTAGGATATGGGAAGGAAATTTCAATATCCGCTTTATCTGAAATTGTAAGAAAAATTACAAATTTTAAAGGCAATATATTTTGGGATAAAACGAAACCAAATGGAACTCCAAGAAAATTGTTAGATACTAAGAAATTAAATGCATATGGTTGGTGTCCAAATATTAGCCTAGAAAAAGGTATATCAAATACTTACGAGTGGTATAAAAACACATTCTTAAATAAATCATAAGTTCTTTAATACTATATTTGCTCTAAAAACTTGAAAAAAATAGCACTAATTACTGGTATAACTGGTCAAGATGGTTCATATTTAGCCGAGCTATTGTTGAAAAAAGACTATACAGTACATGGTATTAAAAGAAGGTCTTCTGTTTTTAATACAAAGAGGATTGACCATATAATCGAATCTAAAAATAAAAACTTTTTTCTTCATTTCGGAGACATGACAGATAGTTTATCGTTGTCAAGAATTATTTATGAAATAATGCCAGATGAGATTTATAACTTAGCAGCCATGAGCCATGTCAAGGTTTCTTTTGAAACACCAGAATATGTTGCAAATGTTGATGGCCTTGGAACTTTGAGAATATTAGAAATTATTAGAGCGCTTAGCCCATTAAAGAAAATAAAATTATACCAAGCATCAACATCGGAACTTTATGGCAATGCAAAAACTTTTCCGCAATCCGAAACAACTCCTTTTAATCCCAGATCACCGTATGCTGTCGCCAAGTTATACTCTCATTGGATTACTATAAATTATAGAGAAGCTTATGGGATACATGCCTGTAACGGTATTTTGTTTAATCACGAAAGCTCCAGGCGTGGTGAAACTTTTGTAACAAGAAAAATTATAATTGGAATAGTTAAGATCTTGTCAAAAAAACAAGACTATATAACTCTCGGAAATTTAGATTCAAAGAGAGATTGGGGGCATGCAAAAGACTATGTAGATGCAATGTGGAGAATTTTACAAATTGATCAAGCTGAAGATTGGGTTATTGCAACTGGAAAATCTTATTCAATAAGAGATTTTATCAAACTTTCCTTTTCTTATTTTGGAATCCAAATCAAATTTAAAGGGGAGGGTACAAATGAAGTTGGATATGTCTATAACTGCTCCAATAAAAAATATAATATAAATAAAGGAAAAAATGTAGTTAAAATTGATGCTAAATATTACAGGCCAACTGAAGTCAATGTTTTAGTAGGAGATTCTACCAAGGCAAAGAAACAACTAAATTGGAAGCCTAAGTATACTCTTAAAGCAATAATAGAAGAAATGATTGAAGAAGAGTTGAAAAACTCTAAAATTTCTTAATTATTCAGTAAAAAACTCTATTTCATCCTTTTTTTCTTCAATAAATTCAAATTCTAATGTTCTTTTTAACGCATCATGAATAGTATAAGGGGGTGTGAATGTCTGCATTAATTTATCACTGTTAAATTGAGTTTTTGCGCAGAACTTTTTTACCCTTACAGAAGATATTAAAAGTTTTTTAGAAGTTATAATTGCTAAAGCATCAAAAAATAAACCAATAGTAAAACCTAGAAAAAATGGAATTTTAAATCCTAAAGTTTTAATTTTTAAATGTTTTTCTACTAATCTTACTAAATCTACCATATCAAAATCTGGCTTGTCCGAGTAATTGAAAACATGAAAGCCTTTTTTAGTTTTGTCATCAACATAATCCTTAATGTATGCTGTAATATTACCAACATAAGCCATTGATTTTTTATTTCTTCCATCACCGATCATTATAAACTTTTTTGAATTTATCTGTTTTAATAAATTAAAAACATTTCCTCTGTTTCTTTCGCCAAATATGACAGTTGGACGTATAATCAGAACTGATTTAGTTTTTGGGTCTTTATCGAACCATTTTTTTATTACTATCTCTGCACTGTACTTACTTTTTCCATAATGATTAAAAGGATCAACTGGGTGGTTTTCGTCCGGATTCTCTTTATTTAAACCATAAACAGCTACGGAACTAGTAAAAACTAAATTTTTGATACCATATTCGTCCATTTTATTAAGTACGTTTTTTGTACCCTGAACATTTACATCATAATATAAATCAACTGGCTTGACGTTGTCTTTATGCTCAGCAGCCAGAAGAACAACAGTATCAATATTTTTATTTAGTTTAATATCATTTGGTTTTCTTATGTCACCAAGAGTTGTAATATCATTATAAAAAGGTGACTTATTTTTATCTAAATTACTTATACTCTCGTTGTTAAATAGCGAAATCAGGTGTGAACCAACAAAACCTGAGCCACCAATTACTAAAACTTTATCGCATTTTTTTGTAGCCATAGTGAAAAAGAAAATTTAACATTAGTAAAAAAGATAAAAACTTGTTATATGACATACAGCTATTGTATACCCTCCAATTATATTTTAGCAGCGAAAGTTTGTTATTAGAAATCGAATCGTTTCTTTTTCTATATACAGAAAGAGGCCTTTTCAAAGAATAAGCAACTTTTATTTTTTTTAAGATCTTGAGCCATAATACCCAGTCCTGCCTTTTTTTTAAATTAGGCATAAGCAGATCGTTCGTAAAATTTTTTTTGTACATAACAGTTAAACAACCTACATAATTGTTAGAAAGCATTTTATAAAAAGTAATTTTTTTTGGTGCCCGCACAACGCCTAAGTTTTTTCCGCTTTCATCTACTACTTTGTAATCTGTAAATGAAAATAACTGTTTATATTTTTGCATGTGTTTTAATTGAATCTCTAGCTTATTAGGCTCCCACATATCGTCAGAATCACAAAACGCAATGTAATCACCCTTTGATTTCAATATTGAATTATTTCTAGCCACTCCAGGCCCGGAATTTTTATCCAATACGAAAAGTTTAATTCTATTATCATTTTTCATATAATTTCTGACTATTTCTAAAGTCCTATCTGAAGAGCAGTCGTCTGTGATTAGTAATTCCCAGTGAGTAAAAGTTTGAGATAGAATTGAATCTAAAGTTTGCTTAATAAATCTTTCTGAATTAAACGTGGGTGTTATTATAGAAATTATACACATGTTTATTGTAATATAAAGCAACACAAATATAAGGAATAGGATTACCCAAATAGCCAAAAAGGCAAAAATAAATACCAAATAATATTAAAAATCGCCCTTTGTCATGAACGTAAAGATTTTTTTTAAAAAATTGATACAAAAGATAAATAAATAAAATAGTGCCAAAAAGCCCGAAATCTAACATAAGATTACCAATAAATGATGTTGGTTTTACTGATGACCAAAATCCATCAGAGTTATATATGAAATAATTTAAGTTTTGTGAGTTAAATCCAGTTAAACTCATTGCCTCTACAGATGATTCTTTCCAATTACCAAATCCACCTCCTATTGGATTTTTAAGTCCAAAAACAATACTTCCGTATGTAGAAATTATACGAAATCCCGATAGGTTTATAAGATTAAACAAAACATTTTTTTCAAAAAAAATTAACTTAACTAAATCAGTACCTCTTCCCAAAAAAATTGAAGACAGAAAATCCCAATAAAAAAATGCTATCAGAGGTACAAGTAGTATTATGTACTTAAAATAGTTCTTTCTAAAATTAAAAATTAAATAGATTGTCGAGTACAGCAGTCCGTAACCGCCTTTAATGACAGCAAACACAAATAAAAAAGTAAAAAAATCAAAATAAATTAAATATCTTTTTTGAATAATTAGTCTAATTACAAAGGCCATAAAAACAAACTCTATCGCAGCGCGACTTGGTTCGGTAGCAAAAAGTGAAACTCCTCTATTAATACTATCAAGAATTTGAAAGTTTCCTCTAGGAATTATGGCAGTATATATTTCCTGAAAAGGTTGTGTTAACTTTAAGTATTGAAGAATACCAAAGAAGGCAGAAAAATAAAAAACAATAGTTATAGTTTTAAAAATTTTAGCTTCAAAAGGGTTGGTTTTTGAGATTAAAACAAAAATTATAAGCACATTGAAATATGCTATAAATGTAATGGCAATTTCATTAATTTCAACCTGAAAAATAAAAAAAGATAAAATACATTGAAATACCATCAAAACAAATAAATAAACTGTAGGCCTATCAATGTTTTCGAATAAATATTTGATTTTAGTAAATGAATATAAAAATGCCCATGGAAAAACTTCGGCTGATATAATTCCAAAGGTAATTGATGGAAAAAAAGTTAAATACCTAAGTGCTTTTTGTATCAATTATAACAGAATATATTTTGCAACCAATATAAAAATAAAAAAGAAAGTTACAGAAATAAAAATAACAGAAAAGTTGGTTTTTTCTAATTTATTTTTTTCGTCACTTAACATTTTGTCTGAATTAATCAAGTCTTGCCTTCCACATAAAAATAAAACAGGAGTCAACAAGAAAGAATGAACAAATATTTTTTGGATTAGTTCTAATTTACTAAATAAGACCTCTGGGAAAATTGAATTGTAAAATAATAAAAATGCTGATACAAAAATTAGAGATGAAAAAATTAAAAGATAATTTTTTTGAACTTTTAATAATGACTTCAAAGGAGTCATATTATCAATCATAGATAATGAGTTTAAATTTTTATTTACAAGAGATTGAAATATAAAAATTATAACTAATGAGTAATTAAATATTGCAAGATCTTCTTTAAAAATCTGCGAATAAATTACTCTAATTAAAAACGTTGAAATAATAACATTGTTAACATTTAAAAAGTTTATTAAAACTGGCTTTAAAACATTTGATGTTGGTAAGTTAAAAGAAAAACTTAAGTTAAACTTATTGATCATTATCGACAAAACGATAATTAAACCAAATATTATTGAAATTAATCTTGAGTAAATGTATCCCTCAGCAGAAAAATCTTTTAAAAACCAAAAACATAAAGTGTATATTAAGCTTATACCGGTTATCAAAAGAGAATAATTAATTAACTTTTTTGTATAAATTAAAAAGGAATATCCAATGCCATGAAAAATTAATGGTATCCAAATTATAGCACAAATAATTCTTACAACTAAAGTCTGTGAATTTTGTATTGTTATCTCATTAAATAAAAAAAAGAAAGATGAAATTATTAAAGCAATAAGAATGTGAAATAAGCTAAAATTTACTTCAACTTTTTGTTTTGCTTTCCAGCTTGGGAACATTACTGGATTTAAAAATGAGGTGTCAGAAACAAATACAATTAAACTAGAAATTGCTAAAAGAGATAATATCTCAGAATATGCGAGCGCATTTCCTAAGAAAATAAAAAACAAAATTTCCCTCACAAAACCTGAAATCTTAGAAAGTGATGTTCCTGTAAATAATTTAATAAAGTTTTTTTTCAACGTTGAAATTATAAATCAAATATATCACTAATGAATTGCAAATATAATTTCAAAGTTATATTTTTATCAAATGAAAAAGATTATATTCATTTTCATGTCTGTGTTATTAATTTCTTGCAGTTCCAAAAGACAGATCAACTATTTACAGAATGTAGATGGCTTTTCCAATTCAGCAATAAGCACTACAAAGCTTAACGAAATAGAAATTGGAGATATTTTAAAGATTGATATTCAAAGTGTCATAAGCGAAGCAGGTATACCATACAATAGAATCAACAAATCAACATATGCCCAAAATATTAACCTATTAAAGGTAGACGGATACCTTGTTGATAATGAATATTTAATCAATCTTCCTGTTATTGGTAAGGTCAACGTAAAAAGCAAGACAGTCAAAAGTTTAGAAACACACATTACCGAACTTCTTTTGTCAAAAAATCATCTATCAAATCCAAGTGTAAAAGTTGTTAAGGTAAACTCAAAATTTACTATTCTAGGTGAGGTCAAAAATCCTGGAACATTTTCATATTTTGATGAAAACCTAAATATTCTTCAAGCAATTGGTTATGCTGGAGATTTAACTATTAATGGAAAAAGAGATAATATTATCATAGTCAGAGAAACAGGTGGGGTTAGAACAATTAGCGAGCTTTCATTAAAGGACAAGGACTTAATAAAAAGTAATCTCTACAATGTAAAAAACAATGATGTTATTATTGTATCACCAAATTACAGCAAAGTAAAAAGCGCTGGCTTTATTGGAAGTGCAAACTCAATTGCTTCTATTTCTTCATTAATTGTAAGTCTAGCATTACTATTTTTAAATTAAACATGGCCTTTCCCTCGCAGCAAGAATATATAAAGAAAAATTCCGAAAATAAAAGAAAAGTTTTTTTGGATATTTTTTTCAAATATTTTTTTTATTGGAAATTTTTTTTAATTGCAACAGTAACTTTTGTTTTTCTTGGATTTCTATTTTTGAGATATACACCAACTATCTACAAATCAACAGCAAAAATCAAAATTCTAGATAGTAAGGAAAGTTCTCTCCAACTTGAAACATTGCAAAATATGTTTTCAAACTCTCAAATAAATATTGAAAATGAAGTTCAAGTAATGAGTTCATTTTCTATTTTAAGTCAAGTAGTTAATAACTTAGATTTGAATTCAGAGGTTTATGCTCTTTGGGACATAACAAAAAGTCTTGAAATTGATTATCCTTTTAATATTGATATAGATAAAATCAAAATAGAAGAGTTAATTCAAAATGATGACGTTTTGGAGTATAAAATTGATCTTACAGATGATAAATTAGAAATTACTGACAAAAGCAATAATAAAACCCTCTATTTTAAAAATTTTAATACTTTATCTACTAAGCATGAGTTGCCATTTGAAATAAAATCAGTAATAAAAAACGAATGGAGTGACAATGGCTTTTTAATTTCACTATCATCACAATACGATGCGGTTCTAAGACTAAAAAAACAGTTGAAATTTGACAGGGTTGGTAATGAGAGCGATTTAATAATGATGGAGCATTCATCAAGTAATAAAGATTACTCACAAAGAATTTTAAATGAATTAATTAATGTCTATGACAATGATGGTATTACTGATAGACAATTAGTGCATAAACGTACTATAGAGTTTGTAGACGGCAGATTTGTTGATTTATCGACAGAGCTAGATTCTATTGAGATCAAAAAACAATTTTTCAAAAAAGAAAATAATCTGATTGATATTAATGTAAACTCAACGCTTTCTCTTGAAAAAAGTTCAAAGTCTGAAGAAACGCTATTAGAAATTGAGAATCAAATATTGCTGTCTGAGTTACTTTTAAAGAGCTTAAAAAAAGATAATTATAATTTACTTCCATCAAAAATAGGTGTTGAAAACATAGAGCTCAATAATCAAATAAGTTCATATAACGATTTAATTCTTGAAAGAAAAAAACTACTTATAAGTGCTGGTAAGCAAAACCCTTCATTGATAATAATCAATCAGCAAATTAAAGAACTAAAAATAAACGTAAACAATTCTATTGACAATCATAACAAGGAACTCAATCAATTAAAATCGCTATATAAAAATCAATTTTCCGAATACTTCTCAGAAGTTTCTAGATTGCCAGAAAAAGAAAAAATATTAAGATCAATAGAAAGAAATCAAGTTATCAAAGAAACACTATTTTTATTTCTATTAAAAAAAAGAGAAGAAGCTGAAGTAAGTTTTGCAGTAACTGAATCAAGTATAAAGATAGTTGAGAGAGCATTAACCGATATGACTCCTAAATTTCCTAAACCATCAGTAATATATTTAATCAGTCTTATGCTTGGATTAGGAATCCCATACTTAATTCTTTATCTTAACTTTCTATTTGACACAAAAGTTAAAAGTAGGGCCGATATAAACCTCTGGCTTGGGGACTCTTATGTAATTTCTGAAGTACCAGAAATCTCAGACGACAATTTAATACGAAAGTCAAGCGACAGATCAGTTTTAGCTGAATCATTTAGAATTTTAGCTTCTAATCTAAGATATTTAATGAAGAATGAAAAATCAATAATTTTAACCACATCGACAATAAAAAGTGAAGGTAAAACCTTTTCTGCAATTAATCTTGCAATAACATACTCAAACTTGGGTAAAAAAGTACTTTTAATTGGAGCTGACTTGAGAAACCCTCAACTTCATTCATATCTTAATATTAATAAAGATGAAGACGGATTAGTCAACTATCTAATTGACGAAAAATTCCAATGGAAAAAAAGTTTAAAGCGAATGCAAAATTGTGATATTCTAATTGCAGGTAAAATTCCATCAAATCCTACTCAGCTACTGAACGGAGAAAGATTTGGAAAATTATTAAATGAAGCAAAAAAAATATACGATTATATTATCATTGATTCACCACCAACCTTATTAGTTTCAGATACTCTCAGTATTTCATATCACGCAGATGTTACATTATATATAACGCGAGCAGAGAGGACAGATACGAATTTAATGAGTTTTATCAAAGACAATATAGATAGTGGTAAAATTAAAAATCCTGCTATAGTATTAAATGGCATAGGAGCCAAAGACAAATATGGCTATAGATACGGTTATGGGTACGGCTACTTATACTCTTACAAGTATAATTATAATTATGGTTACGGATATGGATATGGGCAACCGGATCTAGATAGTGAAGCTTAAATAACCAGTATTATAATTTTTAAATAGGATAAATATATATCACAGAACTGTAGTTATTTTTGTGACCTAGAGAGGATTCGAACCCCTAACCATCAGAGCCGAAATCTGACATTCTATCCAGTTGAACTACTAGGCCTCAAGCAAATTTAAATCATTAAATCATATTTGTAAATAATCTTCGTTTATATTTTAAATTTGTATTGTGAGAATTCTTTTAGTCTTAATTTTTATCTGTAATCAAAGTTTTTCTAATGAGATCGGAACTTGGAAAGATTACTATTCTTACAATGGTGCAAAAAAGGTTTTTTATCAAAACTATCAAACTTACTGTGTTACTAACAATGGATTGTTTAGTTACAATAATAGCAATGAGCTCTTTTTTTACAATAAATTAAACTTTACAGGTGATTATGGAATAAATAATTTGGCATTTAGCTCAAATTCCATCATCATTTCTTATGAAAATTCAAATATTGATATAATTGAGGATGATTTAACATCAAGTATAACGGACATAAAAAATTTAGAGATTGCAGGTAAGAAAATAAATAACTTAACTGTAATAGGTAATGAGTTATTCGTTTCTGCATCTTATGGTATCTCTAAAATAAGCTTGATTAAAAAAGAAATTAGTGACACATACTATTTATATAAGAATGGAGAAACACTTACGATAAATGATTTTCAAAAAATAGATAACTATTTTGTTGTAGCAACGAATGAGGGTGTATTTAAAGCTGTGCAAAATTCACTTTTGAACGACCCAAATAATTGGATTCAAATTGATACGAACTCAAATGCTGTTAAAATAATTAATGGTTCAAAAATTGTTTTCTTATATAAAAATGGATCTGAAACTAATTATAAGGTTTCACAGGATTTATCAAATGTAAGTTCTGTTTTAATTAGCTCTAATGATCTTAACGATATCACATACAGCGAAAACAAGTTTTTATTTGTCTACGATAATTTAGTTTTCGCAAGTACTAATGGTATTGACACACTTGATAATTATAATGAAAACTCGCGAATCGTGAAGTTTAAAAGCGCATGCTACGATTATCAAAATAACATTTGGATAGCTGATAGTATAAATGGATTGATTAAAATAACTAATGGTAGTATAGAATCTACTATCCTTCCTTACGGACCGTCTTCAAATAATGTGTTTGATTTAAACTTTTCTAATTCAAAATTGTATATTTCTCACGGTGGACACTCCAATTATAACGTTAATAATTTGAATTATAATGGGGTGTCAATTTTTGAAAATAATTCATGGACAAAATATCCCTCACAATTTCTTGGAAATAGTAGAGATATTGTTTCAAGTATAACTAATGGTGATTACGAGTACTTTGCCTCATGGTATGATGGGGTTTCTGAAGTATTAAACAGCAACTTTTCTAAAAAGTATGGGTACAATAACACTATTGGAATACTTGACACAACATACTACTCAAATAATAGAATCCAAATTTCAGACTTAAAATTTGATAGTTATGGAAATTTATGGGGTTTAAACTCTCAGGTTCAAAAGCCATTATTTGTTAAAACACCGCAAAATGAATGGTATTCATACACAATAAATTTAGCTGTTGAAGGATTATATTTTGATGAAATTTTAATAGATAACTCTAACCAAAAGTGGGGAATAATTGCAAAGGGAAATGGAAAAGGCTTATTTGTTTATGATGATAATAATACATTAGATAATCCGTATGATGACCAGTACAAAATAATTACCACAAATTTAGGCCAGGGTGCACTTCCAAATAACAATGTTAATTGCATAAC
>MDTG01143822.1_pt1 | contig 15332 bp, 2 predicted proteins | sample 811421 | NCBI WGS metagenome assembly MDTG01 (sample SAMN05326645, study PRJNA326480) | marine metagenome | isolation source: seawater | place: Pacific Ocean: South East | collected 2011
ATTTTCACTTAAATCAAATGCATTAGCTCCTAATTCAATATATTCAGAACCTGCTTCAAGATTTACTTCTGCATCACCATTTAATGTTATTTCTGGTATAGTTGTATCTACAACATTTACAACTCTCACTAATGAAGAACTATTACCTGCAGCATCTGTTGCTATATATCTTAATTCATATATACCTACAATCATGTTTTTAACACATCCACTTAATACTGGATCTATTTGACCATCTACAATATCAACTGCACTTGCTCCAGCATCTACATATTCACTTCCTGCTTCAATTGTTACTATTGCATCACCATTTAATGTTAATACTGGTGCTGTTGTATCTATTACATTTACTAATCTCACTTCATTGTTAGAGTTTCCTTGATTATCAGTAGCGGTATAAGTTAATACATATTGTCCTGGAACTAAATTATTTACTGATCCTGTTACTGACACTTGAACATTTTCACTTAAATCAACTGCATTTGCTCCTAATTCTACATAGTTATCTCCTGCTTCAAGAGTTACTACTGCATCACCATTTAATGTTAGTACTGGTGCTGTTGTATCTACAACATTCACAATTCTAATTGATGAAGAACTATTTCTGGCAGCATCTATTGCTGTATATGTTAATTCATATACACCTACTACCATATTATTTACTGATCCCCTCAATACTGGATCTACTTGGCCATCTACAATATCAACAGCACTTGCTCCAGCATCTACATATTCACTTCCTGCTTCAATTGTTATTATTGTATCACCATTTAATGTTAATACTGGTGCTTTAGTATCTACTACTCTTACTATTCTTACTATATTACTTATGTTTTGTTGATTATCAAAAGCAGTATAATTTAATACATACTGTCCTGGAAGTAAATTATTTACTGATCCTCTTATGTTAATTTGTAAATTATCACTTAAATCAATTGCATTTGCTCCTAATTCTACATATTCATCACCTGCTTCAAGTATTACTACTGCATCACCATTTAATGTTAATACTGGTGCTACTGTATCTACAACATTCACGACTCTCATTAATGAAGAACTATTACCTGCAGCATCTGTTGCTGTATATGTTAACTCATACATACCTACTACCATATTATCTACTAAACCACTTAATACTGGAATTACTTGACCATCTACTAAATCTTGAGCACTTGCTCCAGCATCTACATATTCACTTCCTGCTTCAATTGTTACTATTGCAGCACCATTTAATGTTAACACTGGTGCTGTTGTATCTACTACATTTACAGTTCTAGTTAATGATGCTGTATTTCTTGAAGAGTCAGAAGAAGTATATGTTAATACATTTTGTCCTGGAACAGATGTATCAACTGATCCACTTAATTGAACAGTTTTTGATCCTTCTAATGAATCGAAAGCACTTGCTCCTGCATCTACATATACAGATCCAGCTTCATGAGTTACAACTGAATCTCCAACTAATGTAATAACTGGAGCAGTTGTATCAATAACAGTTACAGTTTTAGTTAATGATGAACTATTTCCTGCAGCATCAGTTGCAACATAAGTTAATACATTATCTCCTAATATATTTACATTTACTTCACCTACTAAATTTACAGAAATAAGACCATCAACTGCATCAAATGCTGTTGCTCCTGCATCCATATATAAAGTTGCACCTTCATGAGTTAATTGATTAGATCCATTTAATGAAATAATTGGTGCTACACCATCTAATACCTGTTGACTATTTGTTGTAAATAATGTTTTACCACTACTTAAATCAGTTGTTTCAACATTTAAACGTAAATAGTTATTTAAGTAATTTAATGGAATGTAAAATGTATTATTACTAGTCCAGCTTAAGTCTAAATCTTCATTAACTACTTGGTAACTTTCTGAAAAGAAATCACTTGTATTTCCATTTGGATCTGTTGCTTTAACTTCACATCTTAAATATTGACCTACTTCAGATCCATCTGTAGATATTGAATAAGAATTATTTGTAGCTCCTAGTCTATTTAACCAATTTAATTTATTGTTAGAATATTGCCATTGATAAGTGAATGTTAAAATACCATCTAAATCTATTATTCCTGCTACATCTGCTAATAGTGTATCTCCTTCTCTTGTTAATCTAACTGAAGATCCAGTCAATATTACATTACCTTTTGCATCTCTATTAAAGGTTTCTATCTCTTCAGATTGTGAATAGAAATCTTCTGATCTTAAATCATCTGATAAAGTTACTTTAACTCTTAACCATTGTCTCTCTACAAATCCTTCAGCAACTGGTATTAAGTAATTGCTATTATTTGCATTTGGAATAGATACAAAATCTTCATTATTAGATGAAATTTCCCATTGATAAGAAACATTTAAATCAGCAGAATTATAAACTTCTGCTGTAACATTAAAACTTTCCTTAACTTTACCAACTATTGAAGCTGACTCTGAATTATTATCATTTAATCCATAATATAATTCAACAGTTTGTCCAAGTTGATTAGATAAAAAATCTTCAGTTGCATTACCAGGTTGAGATTCTATAAATGTGGTTAAAAAGAGATCATTTGTAAAACTCACACTTAATCCTTCAGGAAAATCGTCTGATGCTACATTTTGTGGATTATAACCTAATAATAGGGTACCATTTCCTGCTTGGAAATACATAGCATGTATTTTAGCTTCACTACTATCTAATTTTGATATAAATTTATTAGCAATTGAAATAAATGAATAATCATTTATAAAGTATTGTTCTCCTTTAGTATACGGATTATTAACTGTTGCAGTTATTGTAACATAGAAAGAAGGTCTATACCCATTACGAACAGGATGATTATATCTTACTATAAAACTTTCAGTATATCCATTATAATTATCTTCAATATCAGGAGTAAAAGTCCAACTATTACCAGTTAATGATATTTTATCATATTCAATATTAAATTCAAAAATATATCCAGCAGTATCTACATTAGATGGAATATCAAATAGAGATTCAGATAAAACTCCAGTAACTTGAGTTATAGGAGAAGTTACATTGTCTTGAGAAATAGAATATCCTTTACTTAAAAAGTCATTTAATTCACTATCAATAGATGCACCAGAAGGTGCATGGTTACATATTGAATATAACATATTTCTACTAATTATGTCAGGTTCTGGATCATTAGATTGTACATTTTTATTCATTGATGATCTTCCTTGATTCCATGCTTCATTAGATTTTATACTAATCCAATTTTCATTATCAAAAGATGTTTGCCAGTTATATCTAAAAGATATAGCACTGTCAACATCTGATATATTAGATGTATTAGCAGTTACAGTATGATCTGTTCTTACATCTCCATCGATTAATAGTATTCCAGTTGCTTCATCTTCTGAATTCCATACATTCATACTGAATGTTCTACTGACAACATTATTACTTAAATCAGTTAAATGTAAAGTAAATACATAATTACCTCTGTCATCATTTGTAGGTGTACCAGTTAACATATTACCATCTAAACTTAACCAGCTTGGTAAGTTTGTTGAAGTAAGTGTTAAAATATCATTCAAGTCATTACCACTTAAATCATTACCACTTAAATCAACATCATCAAATTCAATTAATTGATTATATTCAACATCTTCAATTGCATTATCTAATTGAGTTGTGATGAAGAATGGAACATCTCCTACATTGTTTACAAATAGGTTGAATGATTTACTTACTTCATTACCACTTAAATCAGTAATTACTAAAGTAACCATATTATTACCTACATGTTTATTTAATGGTTTACCTGATAACATATTTCCGTTTAATTGTAACCATTCTGGTAATTGAGATGCAACAAGTGTTAAACTATCATTTAAGTCATTACCACTTAAATCATTACCACTTAAATCAACATCATTAATTTCAATCATTTGTTGATATTCAACATCTTGTGTTGCACTTGCTAATTCAGTAGTAACAAAGAATGGAGCATCTCCTACATTGTTTACAAATAGGTTAAATGATTTACTTACTTCATTACCACTTAAATCAGTAATTACTAAAGTAACCACATTGTTACCTACATGTCTATTTAATGGTTTACCTGATAACATATTTCCATTTAATTGTAACCATTCTGGTAATTCAGTAGCAGTTATTACTACAATATCAGAAATGTCATTTTGTGATATATCATAATCACTGAAATTTACCATAAAATTATAATCTACATCTTGAGTTGCACTTGGTAAAGCGTCAGTTTCAAAGAATGGTTTATCATTTATTAGAACATTTACTTGTGCAGTACTTATACCACCATTTTCATCTGTTATCGATATTCCTTGAGATAAATTTTCAGAAAATTCATTACCACTTAAATCAGGTACATTTATTGAAAGTATTGATCCATTTAAATTAAAACCATCCATTATTCCATCTGAGAATGAGAATGTAATAGTTTTGTTTTGTAAATAATTAATACTACTATTTTGATACCACTGTTGAACAGGAATATTTGGATATTTAAAATCTTGTGTATTTAAATTAGTAAAATCAAATGTATTTTGTTGTATATCACTTTCATCAAATTTGCTTACATTGCCATATGATATACCAATAACAGCATTCATTATATTTAATGATCCAAATTCTACCTTAATATTATTCGGTTTACTATGATTATCAAAATTAAGTGTTACTTTAAATTGAGCTTTATATGTATTATTACCATATTCTGAAGTATCATAAATAAGTATAAGTTGATCATCTGTTATTTTATATCCAATACTTTCACTAGAACTATCAGCTGTATTCCAATCACCCCATGGTATTGCTATACTTGGTTTACTTATAAAAGTATTTAATACATTATTGTAATTCCATAATGGGTCAGTATTCCATTCCCAATTTGTACCAAATTGTAACCATCCATTTGTATCTAAACAAACATTATTATAAACTACTCCTCCCAAAGTAAATGTTTTATTCAATCCAAAATTAATAACTGGTCCCTCATCATCTGCCATATTAGAAATTGTAAATCCAGATGTATCTGTTTCTGTATACGATGATCCATCACTTACTGAAACATTAAATAAAGGTATAGCAGACCATGATAATAAATCATTTTCTACATCAGATGTATATTTACTTAAATCAATATCTAATGATTCACCAGCTCTCATTACTAAATTAATATCTTGCATAACTGGAACGTCATTTACTGAAGTTACTATAACATTAAATGTAGCTGGTAAAGAATCATATTCTCCATTATTTGCAACTACAGTGAATGAATCCTCTCCGAACCAATGTTCATTAGGTGAATATGTTAATACACCATTATCATATGATAAAGTACCATTTAAGTAATTTCCACTTAAATCATTACCACTTAAATCTTCAAATGTATATACTAATTCTAAACCTCTATGATCAGTTAATGGTAAATTGAATAATGCATCATTATCCTCATTCACTGTTAAACTTTGATCTGATAATAATGGTTTAGCATTTACTAATTTTAAAGTTGCTGCATTAGAATATAATTCTCCATCATATGCTTTAATATTTTTTACATATTCAGTTTGATTGTCGTTTAATGTAAATTCAAAATTACTATTTAATTCAGTATCAGGGAATAATTCAGATGCAAATGTTATTGTTTTATATTTCAATAAATCAGTATTTGTATTTGGTGTTGTTGAATTAAAAAATTGTTGCATTGGTGCTGATGGAAATTTTATTTCAACATCATCAGTTAAAGATAAATAATCTAATGAAGTTTGTGGTTCATTATTACCATATGATATACCAATTATACCATCTCTTGCACCATATATAGTACTTGTACTTGCATTAGTACCATCCATATTACCATATTCAAATTTAATAGATCTAGGATCTGAATGATTATCTAAATTAATTGTTACTAAATATTGTCTACCTGCTTCTACACCCACGTATTCACCACTACTTACTTTTAACATAAATTGATCTTCTGTTACTATATACCAACATTGACTATTTGCTGTAAATGCTTCTAAATCCCAACATGGACATATCATAGGTTGAGCTAAAAATTCAGATAATGTTTCACTATAATCCCAACCTGATTGAAATCTTATTCTACCATTTCCACCTGTCCATAATGAGTCATATGTTACAGCTCCTAAAGTGAAGCTTCTTTGATTGCCATTTCTATCAACTAGTGGTATATTTAAAAAATTATTATATTGCCAGACTGCATTTGTCCATCCTGATATATCGATTGAGTCATATGTTGAACCATCACTTACTGAAACATTAAATCCCCTTAATACATCATAGAAACTTAATGGATGATTACTTAAATCAACACCACTTAAATCATGATCTCCATCATTTGTATAATCTAATAAATTTACTGTATAATTACCTGGTAATCCTGTACCTAAATTGATATCTTGCATTACTGGAGCATCATTTACTGAATTTACTGTAACATTAAATGTAACAGGTAAAGAATCATGCTCTCCATTATTTGCAACTACAATAAATGATACATCTCCATGCCAATTTTCATCTGGTGAATATGTTAATACACCATTATCATATGATAAAGAACCATTTACATAATTTCCACTTAAATCATTACCACTTAAATCATCAAATGTATATACTAATTCTAAACCTCTATGATCAGTTGATGGTACATTGAATGATGCGTCATTATCCTCATCTACTGTTAAACTTTGATCTGATAATATTGGTCTAGCATTAACTAATTCTAAAGTTGCCATATTTGAAAATAATTCTCCATCATATGCATAAATTGATTGAGTATATCTTTCTTCTCTTTCATTTAATGTAAATTCAAAATTACTATCAAATTCTTGGCCGGAGACTTGATTTGAGAATATTATTGTTTTATTTGCTAATTGTTGAATAGTTGTTCCAGTTGATCCAGTGAACTGTTGTACTGGAATATTTGGATATTCAAAATCAGATGTACTTAAATTATTAAAATCAATTGTATTACCTTGTGTAGTAGTACCATTAAATGTACTACCACTACCATATGATACACCAATCATACCATCAAGCAATTGTAAAGTACCAAAATCTAATCTAATTGACCCCAATTCTGAATGATTATCTAAATTTAATGTTATTTTTACTTGAACTTGATTAGTGCTACCCCATTCTGAAGTATCATAAATAATAATAATTTGATCATTTGTTATTTTATATCCTATTGTTTCAGTTCCAGTGTTATTATCACTACTATTCAAATCATCGAATGGAACTGCAAAACTTGGTATTGTTAATAATGTATCAAATGATTCACTAAATGTAGTAGATGCGGATGTACCAAATTGTAACCATCCATTAGATTGTAACCAAATATTATCATATGTTACACCTCCGAATGTAAATGTTTTATTAGACCCAAAATTAACTTGTAGTATAGCATCATCAGATGCAGCCCACATAGTGAATCCATTAGCAGATGAAGCTGGACCATCCCAGTTTGAACTTTCATTTACTGAAACATTAAATCCAGTGTAAATACTTTGACTTGACCAAAAGATTAATGGATGATTACTTAAATCAACACCACTTAAATCATGATCTTTATCAGTAACATAATCTAATAAATTTACTGTGTAATTACCTGGTAATCCTACTAAATTGATATCTTGCATTACTGGAGCATCATTTACATTTTCTACTACTAAATTGAAGGTTTGAGATAAAGAATTACCACTCAAGTCAGTAACTACTAATGTAACACTGTTATCTTTTTGTGTATCTTCTTGACTTGGAGTACCACTTAATACTAATCCATTTAATTGCAACCAATCTGGTTTGGAAGTTACACTTAATTGTAAAGATTCAGGTTGTGAACCACTTAAATCATATAATAAATCAGGATCATTGATTTCTAATGTAAATGAATATGGAACACTCTCAAATGCATTTGGTAATGATGTTGTAACAAATATTGGTGAATCATTAACTATATTTTCAACTAATAAGTTAAAAGCTACATCAAAATTATTTCCAGTTACATCAGTTACTCTAAGAACTACTGTTCTATTTCCAACATCCCATTTACCAGGAGTTCCTGTTAACATATTGCCATTTACTTGTAGCCATTCTGGACCACTTACTTTTGATAAAATTAAATTTTCACTTAAATTTGTATTTAGATCAACTACACCACTTAAATCTGAACCACTTAAATCATTTACAACTATACCACTTAAATCTTGATCATTTACATTTATAATTTGAGAATATTCTAATCCTTCAATTCCATTCATTAATTCAGTTGTTTCAAAATATGGAATATTATGATTAAAACTTAAATTTTTTGTAATTGTACCTTCACCATCTGAAACTAGTAAATCAAAATTTTCTGGATTATTAAAATCTATTGTTAAAGTAGATCCACTAACATCAATTGTTTGAATACCACCAGTAACATTTAAACTTTCAGATTTCCATGGGTCAGATTGTGATGTATGTGTTTGGCCAGTATATCTTTCAAGTTCAGTTAATTGATTATTACTAAATTCATATACTATTAATGTACCCATCGCAGACCCATAAGCATGATAATCATAAGTGAATGATCCATCGCGGTCAGAAACATCTACACTTAAATAAGATTTATAACCTCCACTTGTTGATGATGTACTAGATGTTTCAGAATAAATCATATATCCATCATTATCATTATTTGGGGTTACATTATTAGGACCAGTACCCGATGAACCGGTATTATAACCTAATCTCTTAATCCATCTACCATAGTAACCATTATTAGTATCCAATGGTTCCCAATTCATGGAATCATAATTATCATTAGTTAAAAGTGTGGTATTTGCAGTAGTTGTTCTTTTCATTGATGAATAATCAATAATTTGTCCATTAATTCTTAAATTATCTAAACAAAAATCAGCAGTATATGAATACCAACCCTCATAATAAAATATTATTTTAGCTTCACCTCCAGTTCTTACAATCTGATAAGTCATATCATTAACTGTATTATCCTCATCTGAAACAAAGTAATTATTTAAATCAATTGTATAAGTACCTGGTAAACCATAAATTGTTATATCTTCATACACTGGAAGATCATTCACATTTGCAACTTGTTGAGAAGCGGATTCAATTGTAGTTGTAACTCCATTCTCATCAGTTACATCTAATGTAGCTCTTAAGTATTTATCAACTTGAGATTGATCTGATGCAATAGTGTAAGATTGATTTTGTCCATTTGAAAGATCTTCCCATGAACCATTATTTAGCAATTGCCATTGATATGCAAATGTTAATACACCATCTGGATCAGCAATATTGCTCTTGTCCATTGTTACTGTTGCTCCTTCTTCTACAGTACCTACAATTAATAATTGACCTGATGCTATAGTATCTTGATGTAATAATTCAAATGTTTGACTATCAGTTTGTCCATATTGATCAACTATATTTAATGTAACTTCACATTGTTTAATATGTTGACTATCTGGAATACCACTAACTGTAGCTGTATTATCACCATTATCAACTAAAGTTAACCATGGATCTAATGGTGTTCCTTCATTTGAAAATCCATAATTTACACTCATACTAAATGTTGCATAATTATTTGGAAGTATGGTATTTACAGCTACATTATATGTATATGTTTGTCCTATTTGGTAATTTAAAGTAGATGGTGTTGTTGTAATAATAAAATTATCTGCTTGAAGATTAACATTTCCTATTGTTGTATCAGTACCATCAGTTAATGCGACTAAATTTGAAGACAATTCATTTTTAGTATCAACAGTTGCATTTAGGATACCATCTTGTGTAACTGAAAATGTAGTTAAATTTGCATTTCTTTCAGAATATGCAAATTGTTTCCATGGATCACTAAAATCTGTATGTTGTTGTCCTGCAAATCTTCCAATTTCTGTTATACCATTGATAGTTTTTTCATATATAATTAAATTACCCATAGTAGATCCATAAGCATGGTAATCAAAAGAAAGATCACCAACGAAAATACTACCATCAGCTTTTTTTAGTCTAAGATATACATTTTGACCATTATTACCTGATCCTTCTACATACATAAATTCATTATTACCTGCATAACCTCCACTAGGACATACAGTTTCATTATTAGCTGGTATATTATCAGGAGCGGGACCAGTATTAGATGAGCCAGTTTGTGAAGTACCATTTGAGTATGCTAATAAATTCCATTGTAAGTTATTTCCACTAGTACTATTTACATTATCACTTAAATAATCAATTGAAGATGAAAATGTAAATGTATCATATTGACTAATATCTCCTAAACCAGAAACTGAAGTTGTACCCATATCAGTATAAGGGAGTAATGAACCTCCTACTCTAATATTATCAATACAAAAATCTGAATAATATGAACTACCTTTTTCTCTCTTAAATATAAATTCAGTAGCTGATGGTTTTATATATGTTAATTGATCTCCTTCTACATCAGGATATGGATTAGTATATTGTTTTAAATCAATAGTAGTATTAACATTAATTGGTACATTTAAATTTACATCAGATAATACTGGTAAATCATTAACTGAATTTACTGTAATATTATATGTTGCTAATCTTGAATCGTATTCACCATTATTTGCTTGTACAGTAAATGATTCACTACCAAACCAATTTGCATTTGGAGAATATGTTAATTCATCGCCTACTAAATTTAATGTACCATTATTTATTGATGAATATGATATAGTATATGTTAAAGATAAGCCTCTATGGTCTGTTAATGGTAATTGCATTACTAAATCATTATCTTCATCTACTGATAAATTTTGATCTAAAACTATTGGTTGTAAATTGGTATATGTTAATGTTACTTCATTAGAATAAAACTGTCCATCATATGCTTTTAATATATTGCTACTAAATGATTGCATTTCATCTGTTAATGAAACATCATAATTACTATTTATTTGCGAAAGAGCTCCATAAGCAAATATTATTGTTTTGTTTGCTAATTGATCTGTACCTGTTCCTGATCCACTAGATGTATCAGTAAATTGTTGTACTGGAGCACTGGGATAAACAAAATCAGAATTAGATATATTTAAGTAATCAATTGTATTTGCTGGAGTAGTATTTCCATTATATGTATTTGATGTACCATATGAAATACCAATAATACCATCATTTCTACCATAATAGCTATAGGCACCATCCCCTATCATATTACCATATTCAATTTTAACACTTCCTGGTTCTGAATGATTATCTAAATTTAATGTCATTTTAAATTGTCTATCATTAGTTGCTGGATTTAGCCCAATATAATATTCATGACCTTCATATATACATATAAATTGATCATTAGTTATTGTCCAATGATATGTACTAGTACCATAAGTAGTTCCAGTATATGAATTCATATCCCAACATGGACATATCATTGGTTCATTACCAAATTTATTTAATGTTTCTGTATAATCCCAATTAGTATTATTAAATATAATTCTAGAAGTTCCTTGTAGATTAAAACTAGTATATTGAACACCACCTAAAGTAAATGATTTACTTCCTAAATTAATAGGAATGTTTGTATAATAAAATAAACTTGTATTTGAAAACCATCCAGTAGTATCGTCTGATCCATATGTTGATGAATCAATTAATGAAACAGCATAACTATTAGGTTTTGTTTCAAAAAAGGTTAAACTATCATTATCTGCATCTGATGCATAATTATTTAAATTAACTGTATAATTACCTGATACATTAGATAAATTAATATTTTGCATAACGGGAGCATTTAATTTATCAACAACTGATGATGATGATGATGATGTAAATAATGTAGTTCCACCATATGGATCTGTTGATACAACAGTTAATCTAATATATTTATTAGCTAAAGATTGATCATTTGGAATTGTAAATGTACTTGATGTTGCTCCTGAAATATTTGTAAATGTTGTATCATCATCTGATTGCATCCATTGATATGCTAATGTAACTGAACCATCTTGATCATTAATATTAGTAACAGCAGTTAACATTTCTCCTTCTTCAGCAGTACCAGTAAATGATATTGTACCAGTTGCTTCATCTTCTGCATTAAGTGTTTGAATATTATAGGTTGTAGTTATGGAATTTGTAGTTCCAGTTTCAGAAATTGTTAAACTAAAAGATACACTACTATCTACATCATCATTTGTAGGAGTACCAGATAATGTATTTCCACTTAATGATAACCATGATGGTAAATTTGATGCAGATAATGTAAATCCTGATAATAGCGATATAGTTTGTGAATATAAAACATCTTCTTCAGCATTAGGTAAATTATCAGGTAATGATTGAACATTAATTGTTAATGTAGCATCAGCTGTATTTGTACCATCAGACGCTCGTAAATTATATACTTTAAATCCTGTTTCTGTAAATGTAAATGTATTAGATTGGGATATATATTGCCCTTGATTATTTAATACAAAATAAGTTAATGATTCACCATCTGCATCTGATGCATAATTATTTAAATCTAATGAATAAGACATACCTGACAATGCATTAACATTTATATCATTAAAAACTGGAGCATCATCTAATACATTATTAACAGTAATAAAAATTGTACCAATATTTGAATCAGCTGTTCCATCATTTACCTTATATGCGATTGTATCACTTCCAAAATAATTAGAATTTGGAGTATATGTTATAACTGATCCAAGTACAGTTGCTGTTCCATTTGATGGATTTGTAGTTATAATATAGGTTAATGCATCATTCTCAATATCTGAAACATTAGAACCTAAAAGAATATTTAATGTTGAATCTTCATTAAGAGATGCTGATAAATCAGTAGCTACTGGGGCATCATTTTGAGGTACAACAGTTATTGTTACAAATGCAACATTTGAATCTACAGTTCCATCATTTACTTTAAATGCTATGGTGTCTTTTCCATTAAAATTACTAGTAGGAACGTAAGTTAATGTTGAACCAGATATTGTAGCACTACCATTTAATGGACCATAAACTAAACTGTAAACTAATGTATCGTTAGTATCTGGATCAGTTACATTAAGACCTAAATTAATAACTAATGAGGTATCTTCATTTGTAGTTGCAGCAAAATTAGTTGCAACAGGAGCAACATTATCATTTACCTCTACATTAAATGTTGTGAATGTTGCATTTCTATTATTATCAAATACATATAATTTAATTTCATGATTACCTGTATGAGCACTAGTTGGTGTAAATGTAAATGTACCATTAACAAATGTAATCCATGATGTTTCTCTAACGTCATTCCCATTTAATTCAGCACTATAAAATAATTTATCTCCTGCAGTTGTTAAGAAATCCTTATCAAAAAATATAGCATCACTTAGATCTTGTAAATTTAAGGTATTTGTTGCATTTGCTAAACTACCTGATAAATCAAGTAAACCAAAGTTATTTGAAAGATCATTTAATGATAAATCAATTGCTACATTTCCTGATAAGTCAATACCTGATAAATCAACACCTGATAAATCAATACCATCAACTGATAATGCACCACTTAAATCAATGTTATCACTTAGATCTAATTTAGAAGTATAATCAGCAAATTCTGGTAAAGTATAAGTTGTTTGTTCTAAATTATTAATTGTAATATCAGGAATATCATTGAGTTTATCAGGACCATAAGTTCCACCATAAATATAAGATTCAATTTCTAAGTCATCGTTTGATATATTAAATTGAAAATTTGAGACTTGTCTGTCTTTCACATTATTTTCCATATTTGAAATAATATGGATATTAACTTTATTTTTAAAATTATTCATATATCAATAATAGTGATTATTTTCATAATTTGGTTGATAAAGTTTATAAATATAATCAAATTTAAACGAATATATTTGATAAACTAAATATTTAATTTTATTTAATTTAATTTTCTTCACCACTAGATGAATTAGTATCATCTGAAGAAAATAGATTTTCATTATATAGATCTTCATTATCATCATAATCATTATCTTCTATAATAATTTCAATAAATTCTATTTCAGAACTATCATTTGAATCAGATGAATTTAATTTTTCATAATCATCATTATTTAAAAAATCTAAAATATCATCATAATTTTCTGTACTTTCATCTTTATCAATTAAAGAATCTAATTTATCATCATCTTCTTCATTAATTAATGGTTCTAATAAATTATTACTTATATTTGTAATTTCTTTTTTAAATATAGGATCATTAAAAAGTTCATCTATAAGATCATTAATTCCTGTATTATCCATAAACATATTAGATTTTTTATTATTAACTAATGGAGTAAATATTTTTATATCTTCATCTGAAGAAATATCTTTTTTAATAATCATTTGATTATTAAATATTTTATCATAAGTGGTATTAAATTCAGAGACACTATTAATAATAGCATCTACATACATTCCAGGAAATGATATTTTATTAAATTCAAACCATGATTTTAATGAAGTCCAATATTTATATCCATATAAAATTACTGGTTTTTTTTCAATATGTCCTGTCTTAAATAAATTCATTAATTCAGTAAATTCATCTAATGTACCAATTCCACCAGGGAAAAAAATATATAAATCCATATTTTCAATTAATTTATTTTTTCTTTCACTAAATGTATCAAAAATGTGTAAATTATTTTTTTTATAATAATTATTAGTCTGACCTTCTTTTTTATATAAAGATTTTACACTAACACCAAATGAATTTTCATTATTAATACTGAAACATCCCTTATTGGCTGCTCGCATAAAACCTCCTCCTGCACCAGTATATATTTTAAATTTATTTAATGTTAATTCTTTTGCTATTTTCTCACAATCTAGTAAATAATCCTCTAAATTATCTCTTTTCCAACCAAAAATTACAGCTTGCATATAATAATCATTATAATAAATTATTTATGGTATAAAAAATATATAGTATAATATTTTTATTAGACCATTTGATGATATTTTATTTTATATTTTTTTGTTATATTACCTCCTATTTGTAAATTAGGTAAAACTTCATGCAAAATATCATTTACATCTCTTTTGCCATTATATTCATATTCTTGATTATCTTTTTCAATTTTAATTGTTGGAAATCCTTCTACACCTGATGCTTCTACAAATTTTTGATCTTTAGATTCTTCATACTCTGAATACTCTACATTATTACTATCAAAAACTTTTTTTAAAGCATCCCATGTAGGCTTAAATCTAGTACAATGACTACACCAATCTGCATAAAATAATGTAACTTTTGTCATATATATAATAAATATTTATTATTTAATCATATATA
>MDTG01206558.1_pt1 | contig 15332 bp, 18 predicted proteins | sample 811421 | NCBI WGS metagenome assembly MDTG01 (sample SAMN05326645, study PRJNA326480) | marine metagenome | isolation source: seawater | place: Pacific Ocean: South East | collected 2011
CCAAATCGCCCCCCACGGCATCGTCAGGGCGGATAATATCTTCAGAATGGCAGATTCACCCACGAAACGGATCAAGGCGATCGCGGCTCAGCGTGGCTGGGTGGCAGCGGATTGCGAAAGCAAGCGTGGCCGATTCACGTACGACGCGTATGGCTGGGGCGACCTGCTGCTGTTGGCCGGGCCGGGGTGCGATGAGTCCCCGAGCCTGATCATGGTGCAGGTCACCAGCGCATCGAACCGCTCATCCAGACGCAAGCGGATGCTGGACCGAGACGTGGTCAACGTCCGGCTCTGGCTGGCCGACGGCACGAGGGGCGCGGCCCTGATCACCACCGGCCACCGGGGTGGAGCGTGGACGCGATGGACCACCATGACCCTCGACGAGGACGGTGAGATCGTGGAGTCGGACGAGTGGATCGAGGACGGGAAGCGGCGAGCGTAGGCGGGCCGTGGTACGCCGGGGGCGTCGGGTCGGTCGAGTCGGCGGCGGGGTCGGTCTCGCGGAGGGGGGGCCACCCCGAGCGTACGGATCCGTTGCACCCACCCCCCCCCATATACCCTCAAAAAATGCGCATGGTATTTTTCCAGGCCACGCCCGAACAACGCAAGCAATCCCATACGCCACACATACAGAATCCGTTAGGCATTTGTTATAGGTCCGGGTAGTTACTGGACCCGGTCCGGGTAAAATGAAATCTAAGGTACCCACAAAATCGGCATTCTTGATATTGCGAAGGCTGCTTTTTGCATTTAGGTCCGCTTGGCCCAGTAAAAGTAGGGGGGGTATGTACACTGTCCCACAGTGACCCCCTCATGTGTGCATACATGTTCTGGGATTTCAGTGGCCCACCCGGACCTAAACGACTAAATCGTACTTCTTGGCACCGTGAGTGGGGATTTAGTGGGCCACTGGGGGTCCGGGGTGGGTCCATTAACTTTTCGATTCGCCCCTTACGGCAGCAAGAAGGCCGATTAGAAGCAAATCTAACCGGCCCACCCGCGTTTCTAGGCTGTAAATGGGGTCAGTTGTTGCCTGACCTGGAGAGGAAGTATCCGTGCCTAGATGCGACATCAGAGATCTCATCTGGCTTGAGGCTGTAGACCCTCTTTCGGTTGTCCCCTTCTCTCGTCCTCTTGCTGCGTATGCCGAAGTTGGACAGCGTCTTGCCGATGGTGGAGGAGATCCAGCGGTCAAAGAGTCCCGAGGGGCCGTAGACCTTCAGGTAGTCCAGAATCTCTGCGCCGGAGGGCTGTTTGCCTTGGACCCGCATGTCGTATAACACCTCCAAAACAGCCTTATGAGCAGGATTTTCCAGTCGCTCTTCTTCGATCGACTGGGATATCCCCGCAAAGGCCGCTATGACCTCCAAGTAGTTGGGCGTGTATTCAGACGCTAGGGCGAAGATCGGCTGCCACAGGTCTATCTGACGCCCTGAGAAGGCCATCCCGCTGGGCATGGGTGCCATGGAGAGAGTGTGCCACAGTGCGTGGTTCTCCAGTGCGGCGATGTGGAGTGAGTTCCTGATCGCCTCGAACGAGTCTGCAGCCGTGTGGACTCTTCTCTTGATCTTGGGGGATGAGGAGGATGCCCTGACCATGGGGATGATGATGGATCTGGACAGGAGTGCTGGCGGCAGGGTCTTGATGGCTGCGAACGCCTTGGGTCCGAAGATGCGGTAGTCCACCACGGAGAACCCCCCCTTCGCTTTCTTCTCGCACCTCCTGGCTATGGCGAACTTGGACTGGTGCCCTGCATTCAGCATGGTCAGCAGTTCGACTCGATCCTTGTCCGCCACGGCTTCCGCCTCGTCATACAGGAGTGTGCCGCAGGTGGAGTTCATGGTCCTGAACATGGCTGGCTCGGACATATTGGATGCGATGACGGGCGAGTAGACCAGTTCGGACAGGCAGTCAAGGACTCGGCTCTTGCCGCACCCTCGTTCTCCGGTCAGGGAGACGTATGGGACGGCGTGCCACGCGGTGAAGCAGTAGGACATCAGGATCCAGTATGCGAGGGTGACGATGGCCCCCTGCCTGTATTCGTCCGGCAGGTCGATGTAGTGCTCCAGAAGGTAGATGATCTCCTCGATCGTGGTGGGAATGTCCACTGGATCATTGGAGTGTGACTCCCACGCCTTGGCATCTGCGAACGACCACTGCCTGGTGCCCTCGGCCTCAGCCATGGGCAGCAACAAATCGAGCGTCCCCTCAGACGTTTCGATTCGATCAACATCGGGGCTGAGGATAGACCTCTGACCGTCCCCGTTTTGCAGGCAGACCAGCGTCTCGTCCACCAATCGGCCTCCCTCTCCCCTCCGTGTCACTCGTATTCCCAGAGCCCCCGCTTCTTCCTTCATGAACTGGCACGGGTGGACCAGATACTCCATATCGATAATATCGCCCCCTGTGGGGGAGACGTTGTTCACCGGCACCTTGTTGTCTCCCGAGCCCTTCTCGGAGAAGCCAAGGCTCCTGAGATCGCCGGGGTTGACGTGTTGTTCCAGTGCGGACCAGCCGACGCAGGACTTCCCTCCTCCGCTCCTCTCGTACGAGGTCTCGACGGCCTTCCTCCTGTCTTCCATCTCCGTGGGGTCTGATTCGGCCACGGAGAAGACGGCGTGCATGATTCTGAGAGCCCGCTCCTTGGGCACGCCGGACTTGGCCCAGAGCCCCCCTGCAGCGAGCCAGAAGTCATGCCGTGATCCCTCAGCCGGGTATCCCCTGAGCAGCACGGCGGCCCCGTGAATATCGTTTACCAATTCCGCCAGTTTCTCGAAAGGAAGTTTCATGGGAGTACGCTTATCCCACCAGACGACGGCTTCCCCCGTGGGATGCACGGAGCCAGGCATGACTGTCTGGCACGCCTTTCCCCCCGGCTGGGACCGCAGTTCGACCGTGACCTTGCCCGGCCCGTCCTTGAGACGGAGCCCTTCGCCCGCATTCTCGCACGAATACAGGTAGTGGCTCCTTGGCGACCCCTGTCTTCCGAATATGGCGGTGTCTTGCGGCAGCAGGTATCTGGCCACGGCTGCCGCTTCTGGGCAATCGAGGTCGATATCTACGACTCCGTGCTCGTTTCCAAGCAGGATCCCCACGTTTCCGCTGTCCCCGAACGCTTCCTTGGCCTCGGCCAGCGTCTCGTAGCGTACTTGGTGCCAGTTCTTGGTATCCGGCCCCTTCTTGCCAGCGGGGATCACGACCGGATTTGACCCGATTTCGCGTATCCAAAGTGCTGTTTCAAAGGGTTTTGGGACTGTTTCACTGCCTTGGCCGAGAATAGAATCAAGTTGCCACGAGGCACGAATAGTGGTATTGTCTGACATATCAACCGAGTTCCTTCCATGGAATGAGAGCACGTCCCTGTCTTCAACCGACGGGGACGTGTTGTTTTTATCTGGCGTCATTGCATCTAGCAAGTGTACCCGAGACGGCTGGACTTGCAACCCGTCCACCGAACGGATATCGTTGTCCACACAATACCCTTCGGCACTGGAACAAACAGAGTCGCTCCTGGCCAGTGCCGAGGGATTCCCTTCTCATGAGACAGCGGCGGACTCGCATCGCCGCTGTCTTTGTATACTCATACCATGTGCAACTGGTACGTCTGGGCCTACGCCCTGTCCAACGTGTTCATACTGGTCCTCATCGTCCACATTCTCTCGAAGGACGTGGGCGGGGGGTCCGACCCCAAATAACCCTTTCGCTAGGGCGGTATGCTTGTTGTGTTCCGTCTGCACCCCCATCGACTCCCGGTGGGGGTGTTTTTTATTTCATAATTCTTTTGCAAAGGTCGGGGATGTTTGTTAGGGTGTCGCCGTACATACATGCGAAAGGCGACCAACCGGGGTTCCCGGTCGTCCGAGAATCGAGCACAGATGTGACCCGCAAAGGGACACCTTCGGAAATTGTTACTCTGAGCGTGAAGGACTGGATCACGCTCTTGGGTATCGTTTTGCCTATTCTCGTCTTGTGTATATTCGGCTGGCTTCGACACGACCGTCTTCTGACGGAGGTGGCAGCCAACCAACGCATGCTGACAGATCGTCTCGAAAGGGTAGAGAGCACTTTAGATGCGGGGATGTTTCCATGACCCGTATGCTGAAATTGTCCACGGCCCTCCTGCTGCTACCTTCCGGCTGTTCGATGTCGGCCAAGCATACGGGGCTTACCCTTTCACCATCCGAGGCCCACTCACGGCCTGCGGGGGGGCTCGTGGACGCCGCATTCTCCGCTGGCAGCCTGTGGCCGATCACGTTTGCCTCGGGCCTGTTCCTCCTGGCTGCGGTCCCCGCGTTCTTCATCCTCGACCGAAAGCAGTTCATCACCCTGTTGATCGTCGGCGTGATCCTTGCGATTGCCCCGATCGTCCTCCTTCGAGTCCTTGAGCACCTCGTGATTCCCGCCGCCGTCATCATCGGTGCCGCTGGCCTCGGTGCTTTGGTATTCTTTCTTGGGCGTCTATGGGACAGGTGGAATACATCCAAGCGGGCAAAGAAGATTGCGGCAGACCTCCGCTCGCACACGACTCCTACGACCTTGACGGATACAGAGGCTGCGGAAGCGGTTGAAACACTGGCAACTATTCGGAGACCAAAGTCAAATGGATAACCTTGGAACCGTAATTGTGTGCACCTTGATCGCGTTTGCGGCGGGTGCAGTTCTTGAGGCTACGGGATTCTTCTCGTGGCTCGGTAAGTTCTTCCCTTGGACTAGGCCGGGTAAATGAGCGTGTCGAAGAAGATTGATTACATCCACACGGTATCGAGCAGCGAGGTTGCGAGCACCGACTCGTCTGCCTTCACCGAGGTTGTGGAATCTTCTGACCTGGTTGCGGGCAAGACGTACCACGTCATCTGCAATGCGTTGATCGAGGGCAGCCACAACGGAAGCGTGTTCGAGTTTCGTCTGTACGACACTACGAACGGTGCCGAGGTGGCTGACTCGAAGATTCTCCGCGAGGTCCACACTGCGAACGAAACGCAGTCCTACCACTTCGTGGGATCGTTCACCGCAGGAGCCAGTGGCGGCGGCCTTGCTTTCCAGCAGAAGGCTGCGGCGAGCAAGACGGTCAGGACTCAGTCGGTCTCCATGATCATCATGGACCTGTCCGGCATGCGTCCGACGGACTACTTCCTCGAATCCGACTCCACGCAGGCCCAGCACACGGACTCTTACGTTGACCGCGTAACCAAGACGGTGGACAAGACGAAGGCTGGCGACCAGTGGATGGTGTTTGCTTGGGGTTCATTCTCCATGGACAGCACATCCAAGACAACGGCGATGACGCTTTCGTACACAAACGGCGGGTCAACCGAGGCTGAGCCGGAGACCGTCTTCGAGGGAGAGGATCTGACTGAGATCCTGGCGTTCTCGATCTCGCGTACGTTCACCATCGGGACAACGGGCACGTCCGTCTGGAAGATGCAGTCGAAGGATCCCGTCCCCCACGCATCGACCCCGAACGATTACGAGGCTGGCGCACTGTTCGGCCTCCGCCTGAATGCGTTTGCCGACTTCTCGGTTGACTACGACACCGGCGGCACCGTCTGGATTGCGGATGAGTTCCAAGAGGCGGCATCGGTCTCGCACACTCCATCTCAGGCCGGTGGCAACATCGTCCTTGCCACCTGCATTGCCGACCCTGACAGCCGGGGAAACCGTGGCTTCTTGGCTAGGATTCAGGTTGACGGCACGAGTAGCCCGAACGCGGTTGGCGACACGCAGTTGAACACAAACACGTACGACGCCACGTCAATGCCGTCCATTCTTGTGACGAGCACGTACACGGGTGCCAGAGGCGTCACGAACACGATCGATCTTGACTGCAAGAGGTCCGTCACGGGCGACACGCAGTTGGTCAAGGACAAGAACCTGGTCTCCTTCTCGGCTGAGTTGAACTACGACTCGCCCACGGTGACCGGCAAGATGCGTAGGCCGGGAGTATTCCGGCGTGGCGGCGGCAGAACAACAAGAAAGAACTTGCGTAGATAGACATGAATCTTCCGGTGATTGAAAATTGTGATGACTGTGGGGCTTGCTGCATGACGGCAGGCGTTCCCCCATTCACGGACGCAGAGTTCGCACAGTTGGACGACGAGGTCCAGACTGAACTCTCGTTGTACCGGATTCTGGGCAGGTCCAAGGGAATGATCTGCGCTTGGCTGGATAGTTCCCGCAAGTGTGATGGCCACGATATTCGGCCTGACGAGTGCCGCAATCTTCAACGCGGCAGTGATGACTGCCTGATGGACCGGGCAAAGTACAACATTGATTGAAATCCAACATCGGCACAAATGCCGAAGGTGAAATATGGCCGTAACAACAATAGTAGCAGAGCATCACGACAGGGCGATGCAAATCATTGACATGACCATTGACTGTGGTGACGGAGATCCCGCAGACAAGGTTACAACGCACAAGTATTACGGGTATTTGGTGCAAGCAAGAATCGAGTTCGACAGCACAAAGCCTACGAATGCATTCGACATGACGGTCAAGGACGAGTTCGGAACAGACCTCTTGAACGGCACCGGGGCAAACATCTCAACAAGCGGTACCGAGGTCGTCATCACTCAGGCTGACCTGGACAACGGCATGGCATGCTCTGGCTTGTTGACGGTCGATGTTGACAACGCTTCAAACTCTGGCAGCACTGCGAACAAACTGTACCTCTACATTGCGAGGTATCAATGAGCAGAGGCGGAATGCCATGGCCGAAGACCGTAGACCGAATCCGAGCACAGGTTGCTGAGGACGAGGCTACGGGTGCAACGGTGCGTCCTCTCACCAAGAGGCAGCAGATATTCCTGTCGAAGTTCAAGGACATCCTTGTCGTCCAGAAGGCGGCCAAGGCTGCTTCGATCGACGGCAGCAACCACTACAAGTGGATCAAGGATTCACCTGGATACCGAAAGCACTTCCTCGCAATCTACGATGAACTGGCGGAGACGGCGTTCGCCATCGGTTACAGCGAGGCGTTCAACGACGGTGACCCACGGGGCAAGGAGATGTTCCTTCGGGCCTTCTACCCCGAACTGTTCAACCCCAAGAAGAAACTCGAAATGTCGGGTCCAGATGGCGGGAGCATTGAGATGTCTCATACCTCCCCTCCAGTGGCCCATATCATCCAAAGACTCAATGCACTCACGGAACGGAAAAACGACGGACAAGTCGAAGAAGACGCAGGACGCGCCCTCCCCTCCGAAGTCAGCAGAGATCAAAATCCCAGATTGCTGGGAGGATCCTGACTCCGGTGCCGTAATCTGGTCTGATCCAGAACGGAATAGGGAAGAACGCGAAACGCTACTCTTCGCAGTAGAGCACGACTCCACTAGGGAGCGTGTGCTCGGGCTTTGTCGTAAGTCCATTCTGTTCTGGGTGAACTACTTTGCTTGGACGTACAACGTCAAGTCGGTCGATGAGAACGGTCGAGAGATCCCTTCAAAGGAACAGCACGTCCCGTTCATCACATGGCCCGTGCAGAACGATGCGTTCAGGGAACTGAACTCCGCGATTCAAGAAGGCCGAGACGTTCTCATCGACAAATCCCGAGACATGGGTGCATCCTGGATCTGCATCACCGCCGCAGTGTGGCAGTGGCTGTTCGCCCCCGGCTCTCAGGTGCTTCTCACCTCTCGTGTGGAAGACCTCGTGGACCGCACGGGCGACCCCGACACGTTGTTCTGGAAGATCGACTACATCATCCAGAACCTTCCGCCCAGCATGTTGCCCGCCAAGTACGAGGACATGCAGCGTGGCGGGAAGTACCGCAGCCACATGCAGTTGGTCAACCCGAAGACATCGAGCACGATTGCCGGTCAGGCGACGACGGAGCACATTGGCCGTGGTGGCCGACGTACTTTCGTATTGTTCGACGAGATGGCTTCGATGCAGAACGGACGTGCCGCTTGGCAGTCTGCCGCCGATACGTCTTCCTGCAGGATTGCCAACTCGACCCCGCTTGGTGCTGGCACTGAGTTTACTCGGTTGTGGGAGCGTGGCGTCAAGCACGGTGCTCCGTCCATCGTCACCCTCGGATACTGGGACCACCCCCACAAGGGCAACGGTCGCGTCTGGATGAAGGACGAGGACGGAGACATGACCGGCACTGCTGGACGTTGGTTCTGGAACACGCCTTGGTTCGAGCGTCAGGTCGCTCGCCGTGGAGACGTGTCCGACATTGGCCAGAACATTCTGATTGACCACACGACATCGGGAGACCTGTTCTTCTCCTCCTCCTCCGTATCTCGTCATATCCAGAATCACGGCAAGAAGCCGATTCGGTGTGAGATCAACAAGGGGCAGTTCGAGGAGACGCCTGCGGGCAGGTGGTACGTTTGGAGCGTGCCCGAGATGGACAACTATGTGATGTTCGCGGACATTGCATCGGGCAAGGGTTCTAGTAACTCTGCCGTGGGTGTCATGAGCATCAGCGACGGGACGATCGTGGCTGAGTTCGTAGACCCGTTCATCTCGCCCCACGACCTGGCGGAAGAGGTGTCCTTGGCTGGCCGTACGGTGTTCAGTGGATCTGACACCGCGTTCGTTGGCTGGGAAGTCAACGGGCCGGGCGAGGCATTCTACGAGGACATGCGTCGTCAGGACTACCTGAACGTCTACTACCAACGAAGCGTAGGACAGAAGACCGACCGAGCCACTCGCAGTTACGGCTGGCGTAGCGACCGCCGAAGCAAGCGGATTCTGTTGTCGGCCCTGTCCCGTGCGATGGTGCGGAACGAGATCACGGTTCACTCCGAGGCTGGGCTCAAGGAAATGCTTGAGTACGTCTACTTCGAGGACGGCAGCATTGGCCCCGGCACCATGCGTGACGAGCGTACTGGAGCCCGAGAGTCTCACGGCGACAGGGTGATTGCGTATGCGGGCTGTGTCTTCCTTCGGGGAGAAGCCTCGCACTTCGACATTGTAGTGCCCAAGTTTGTCCGAGGGACGATGGGCGATTTGATGAAACACTCCGAGGTCTGGGAGTCTATGGATGGATGAGCAAGCCAGAGAGCAACTCGCAGACTTGGCAGAGGATGTCATCACCGTCATGCAGTCGGGTGACATTACAGGATGGCTTTATGTTCAAGACGACAACCTCACCAGCCCGCCGTGTGCGATGCTCGTTGCCGAGACGCCTGACGAGTTGCTGGAGTTGGTCGTGACACTTTTCAACGAGATGGATTCCATCGAAACACAGAGGTGAGTTATGCCACAGGTAGGTAAGAAAAAGTTCCCGTACACGGCCAAGGGTAAGAAGGCCGCGAAGAAGATGGCGAAGAAGACCGGCAAGAAGGTCAAGAAGAAGAACACGCGAATGGGCTACTGAACATGCTTGATGTTTCCGCAACCAACTTGTATTCCGAGATTCAGGCCGCAGAGCGTTACCGCGATGCGCACCTGGAGCACTATAGTGACGTGATCAACGAATACGTTGGACCTGCTGGACCCAACGGTGATCGGGGTGAATCCGCTCCAGACAATCACGTCTACGAGTATCTGTCGCTCACGATCCCCAGAATCATTCACGACAACCCACGGGTGGAGGCCCGTACCCGCAGGCCGTACAGCCAAGGCAACTCGGCCTCCGCCCTTGAGCACGGGTTGAACAGGTGGATCAGAGATACCGATGTACGGGGCACGCTCATCCGAACGGCCTACGACATGCTGATCTCGTTCGGGGCGACGATAACAACTCAGGAGCCGTCGAAGCGGTACGACCCGCAGGCAGGGCTCCGATCATACTGGCCCCAGTGTTATCGTATCGCCCCCAAGCGTCTCATCATCGACCCCATGGCCCTCTCGTTTGATCAGGCTAGGTACGTCGGACACATGTGGGTGCGTGACAAGGAAGACTTGATTGATGAAGCAAGAGATGGCAACGGCTGGAATGTTGATGCTATTGAACGCTTGGCTGCTGATACCGGGACCGAGGATTACTACGATCAGCAGCGGGGGCGTGATGTTCCTACGAGGAATGAAGTCGTCTGTTATGACATCTGGGTTCCTGAAGTGGAGTTGGATGATTCTCCTGGCCCTGAGTTTGGTTTCCATGGGACTATCTATACGATCACCATCGGCCAAACAGGCGGCGAAAGCGATCCCGACAAGGTCGATTACATTCGAGACCCTCGGCCTTACTACGGCCCCAAGACGGGTCCGTACTCGTTCTTCGGATCCTACTACGTTCCCGACTCGGCCTATCCCCTGTCGCCCATCATGGCGAGCCTCGGCCAAGCGGATGAATTGAACGCACACGTTCGATCCGCCGCAAGGTCTGCCGCCCAGTACAAACGTCTCATCCTGGTTGACTCGAAATCAAAGAAGTTGATGCAGGATGTCAAGTCCCAGCCGGACAACTTCGTAGTCCCGGTCGAGGGATTGGACCGAGACCGCGTGATTCCGATCGAACTCGGCGGCATCACCAACCAGCAGGTCAACTACATTCAGATGGCCCGCGAGCGTCTGGACCGCAACAGCGGAATCCACGATGTCATGCGGGGCAACATCAGCGGCAGTGCCACGGCGACCGAGGTTGCCACGGCGGACGCCAGTTCTTCCGTCAGGATCGACTACATCAAGCGTCAGTTCGTCCGTGCTGCAGAGCAGATGATTCACAAGGTCGGTTGGTATCTCTGGAACGATGACCGCGTAATGTTCCCGCTTGGCATGGAATCTGCACAGCAAATGGGGATGGCGGAGCCGTTCTTCAAGGGAGGCGGAGAGCCGCCTTCAACGTACGACGACATCGAACTTGAGGTTGACGCCTACTCGATGGAGCGTACGAACGAAGTGCTGATGCAGCGTCGGGCACTGGAGGCGTTGCAGGTCGTGTCGAACGTGGCTCAGGCCATGCCTCAGGCTCCTTATGTAAACTGGGAGGCGTTGCTCAAGCAGGTTGGGGACTCGATGAACATGCCGGGCATGGCCCAGTTGATCGACCAGCAGGCTCTGATGCAGATGCAGCAGCAGGCAGCCATGGCACAGCAGGCGGAGACCATGGCACAGCAGGGCTCGGTGGACGAAGGCGGCGTTGGGCCGGAACAATACTCAGGCGCAGTGTAAGGACCATTCGTATGGCACGACCAGCAAAGGGCAAGGCTAAGGTGAAGGTCACCGCTTCCGGCAAACGGGTCTCATACGGCCAAGCCGGGAAAGCCAAGGGAGGCGGATCAAGAGTGAAGCCGGGTACAAAGAAGGGTGACGCCTACTGTGCCCGTTCTGCTGGTCAGAAGAAGAGAAGTCCGAAGGCGGCAAAGAATCCCAACAGTCCCCTGAACCTTTCCCGTAAGAGGTGGAAGTGTTCAGGCAAGAAGTCAACGAGGTAGAATAGACATGGCAAAGAAAAAAGCAAAGTCAGGACTGTACGCAAACATCCACGCCAAAAAGAAACGTATCGCCTCTGGCTCCGGTGAGAGAATGAGGAAGCCCGGCACAAAGGGTGCCCCCACTTCCAAGGCTTTCAAGAAGTCGGCCAAGACAGCCAAGAAGCGAAAGTAAGGAACAACGATGCCCATCTACGAGTTTGTCAATGTTGAGACCGGGGACAAGGAAGACGTGTTCTTCCATTCGTCCAACGCGCCGAGCATTGGAGATCAGATCGAGCACGAGGGCCGGATGCTTCGCCGCGCCCCCTCGTTCATTCTCGACTCGGCTGGGATCGCAAGGAAGACACACAAGTACCCCTACGTCAGTAGGTCGCTGCCTCGCAACATCCAAGGGTGTGAGTGCAACAAGGATGGCCAACCCATCATCAGATCGCAGGCTCAGGAACGCAACGTCGCGTCTGAGTACAACTTGGCTAAGGAATAGGGACCGCACAGCGAGAACCCCTGAAGGAGTCAGAGATGCCAGAAGAAATGGACAACACGATGTCGGACACGGAATCCGTGAACCCGACCAACACTGTTGACAACGGCCAGTTTGTCCCCCTGTCAGAAGGAGTCAATCAGGGGAACGACGCGTCGGACGACGCTATTCTCGATCGCCTTATGGGCGAGGAGGATGATTTAGATGCGGCTGTCGAGCCGTCAACGCAGGAACCTGAGCACGAGGCCGAACACACGGCTGAGGTTCAGGACGACACTTCTGAGGACGCGGACGCCGAAACACGCGGCGAACCCATGTCCGAAGATTACGAGAAGGCCATTGCCGCCCTTCGTCGGGACGGCGTACCCGAATCAGCACTGGAGAACATGAGTGACGACGACATCCTCGAATGGGGATCGAAGCGTGCCAAGAACCAGGCTGACGTGGACGGCTATGGCGCAAAGGTCAAGGAACTCGAAGAGAAGTTGAACTCTACCCAGAGTGCTGACGACTCCGAGGGAACTGCAGAGGGAGAGGCCACCGATCAGGCTGACCCCCAACCTGCAACACCCACGGAGTTGAACCAGTACAAGGACAAGATTTCAGAACTCTTTGGTGACGAGGCCGCCGAGGCAGTGATGTCTCCCATCCGTGATCTCGTGATGCAGACGAAGCAGATGCTGGAGGAACAGCGACAAGCAATTGTCAACATTCAATCAGATCAGCAAGTCAGAACGCTGAACGAGACTCGGTCACGGTTGCAGGAACGGTTCCCGCGACTGGCGAATGATTCCGACTACGAGAAGGTCGTCGAAGGGATGCAGAAACTTGCCGTCGTTGGCGAGTACAACAGCATCGACGAACTGATGTCCGACTCGTACCGGGCGAACTTCGCAAAGTACGCGGAGCAGGAAGCAAGGAAGGCAGAGGTAGACCGCATGAAAGATGGCGGCCAGCCGACCACGCAATCTCAGTCAAAGACTCCGGCACGGAGCATGAACGGAGAGGACCGCGAAGAAGCGGCCCTCGACGCCTTGCTCTCGGGCAAGGGTTACGACGGAGCCCTCTCCGCTTATCAAGGCTAATTCCGGGGAATATCCCCGAGAAGGAGTATGACTATGGCAGGTACAGCCCTCGCCAACTTCAACGACTTCATGAAGGTCACCGGCCCCCGGTACCTCACGTCGGCAGAAGAGGTCATCAACGAAGCCGTCAAGAACACGTACATCCTCGGTCGCTTCCTCAAGGGGAAGGGCATGGACGTTTCGATTCAGGGCGGTAAGACGATCAATGATTCCATCATGTTTGATGAGTCATCGACCTATGACCACTACAAGCCGAACGCCACGTTCTCATGGACCAATCCGCAGGTCATCACCGACCTGGAGATCAACTGGCGTTTCTCCGTCGATCACATGACGTGGACGGATCAGGAAGTTGAACTCAACATGGCCGACGGCCTTTCCCGCGATGCGCAGAAGGGTGCTTACAAGCGCCTCAAGCGTACCAAGGAAATGCGTCTTTGGACTTCGTTCCTCAACGGCATGGAGAATGACCTCTGGGCAGCCCCCAGCGGTGCAGAAATGGAAACAGCCACGGGCGCACAGCCCTACAGCATTCCAGCCTTTATCTCCGAGAACACTACCGAGTACCACGGATTTGGTGCTGGTTTCAACCTGATGAGTGTTGACGGTGCCGCTGAGGCAAAGTGGCGTAACCAGTTGGTTACCTACGATGCTGGCGACCCTGACGACTCTGACGGCGACCAGGACGGTCTGCTCGATGCGTTCGATGAGATGTTCCTGAAGGTGAAGTTCACTCCCCCCGCTACCAAGCAGGAGTACTTCGAGAAGGACGCTCTGAATCGCCAGTTCATCTGTTGCTCACGTTCCGGAATCAATCTCTACAAGAAGATGCTCCGTGACGCGAACGACACTCTGGTGAACAAGCAGGATCCTGCGTACAACATGCCTCAGTACAGCGGCATTGACCTGGTCTACGTTGCAAGTCTGGACGACGCTGCCATCAATGGTGCCGCCGCAAGCCAGACTGAAACTGAAGCAGGCGGATCCCGTTACTGGTGGATCAACGGCAACTACATGACACCCGTGTATCACGCACGTCGTTACATGGAGAAGCACGATCCGATGCGGCACCCGAATCAGCCGTTCACGACCGTGCAGCCTGTTGACTGCTGGTGGAACATCTTCTGCAACAGCCGTCAGCGGCAGGGAATCATCGCCACGGCGTAAGTCGTGTCGATACTCTCTTGAAATAGAAAGGATGCAACAATGTTTGACGCATCTGTACAAAGCCCGAACGGGCTGACCCCCACAAACCTCGATGTCCGTGTTACGGCTCGGGGCGGGGCGTTGGCTAAGGGTCGGGTTGTAAAGTTTGACCTTACTGCCAGTGATGCTGGAGTATCGACCGCAGTGGTCGGTGCCACCGACAGCATCTTCTCGAATGTTATTGCAGCAGCACACCCGCCGCTTACCGGCACTCTTCACTGTGTGTTGCTGGAAGACATCGCGGACGATGCAACTGGCATGGCCAGGTTCCGAGGTGTCGTGGACGCCCTTGGTGGTGACACAAGCACCATCGGCGTTGCACTCACTGTCAATGCTGACGGTGAGTTGGAAGCCACGACCACCGAAACTGACGTAGTCTTGGGCCTTGCGCTCGAAACTCTTGCGAATGCAACGCTGAAAAGCGTTCTGTTCAACGGTGCCGGGTACGGCAACGTCTAAATGACAATCCAAGGCTCCTCTCCCCTACCGGGGGGAGGCAGCCATTTCCAACTTGAAACCACGGAGAAGCCTTATGGCCAACGTAAACATATATGCAAAGTTTGACTACACGGATGCTGATGGCAACGTGTACTCGGACGGCAGTCTGACGACTGCAAAGACAATCTCCATCACCAATGGGGAAATCTTCGACCGTACATACCGGATCGAGTCCACCACTCTCACGGAAATCCTGAGCGACTCCACCCTGTCGTCTTTCGATTTCCTCTGGATCGAGTCTGATCAACTGGCTGAGATTCAGTTGGTGTGCAGCCAAGGAAACTCGGCGCCCAACCTCGTAAACGCTTGGGTTGTCAAACTCAACGCAGGGCTTCCGTTTGTCCTGCACAATGACGACAGCCGAAATCAAGGGAACACGGGTGCGTTGGCCTCTTGGGAAAGCACTTGGACTGCGGACACGATCGACGCGATCGAGTTCTACCACCAGACCGGCACCCCTGCGACCGTCCGCGTCTTCGCCGTCAAGTCCGCATCATAGGGAACACGAGCCATGCCTAATCTCAGCCTTACAACGCACTTCAGCCTTCCCATCACCGACACGGACGACGCCCGAACTATTACCGGGGGAAGCACGACATCGCCAGACGTCAACATCACAATCAACCACTACTACGACCAGCGGTTCTCCATCGGCACCGAGACACTGGTTGAACTGTGGAGCGACAGCACGGCCACGTCGTCCTTCGACTTCCTCTGGATTGAGTCCGACATTGC
>MDTG01421027.1_pt1 | contig 15332 bp, 14 predicted proteins | sample 811421 | NCBI WGS metagenome assembly MDTG01 (sample SAMN05326645, study PRJNA326480) | marine metagenome | isolation source: seawater | place: Pacific Ocean: South East | collected 2011
AAGACAAAGTACCATCAGCGCTGAAAGGCTTGACTACCGAGTTCGGAATGGGATCGGGTATAACACTTTCGCAATAATCACCGGCACGAGTGTTATAGCCAAAATAAGCGTATTGTAAACAACGATTTCTATAAATTTTTCTTTGATTTTTTATGATTTTTAATAAATTTACTAATGTAATCTCTCAGATCAATTTTACCATAATTCTTATAAACTTTATTATTAAGACTCATACTAGAAAGCGCTGATGCATACCTCTCACCCTTTCTCGGCGGTAAATATTTAATTTTAGTTTTAAATAACAATGCCACTTGTTTAATCGAATAGCTCTTTTTGTTTGTTATACTATAATATTTACATCTATTTTTCTTCCATGCCTCGTAGCATACAGCAACAGTATCATCTATATGAGTAAATCTTCTTGATTGTGTTCCTGGTTTAACTACAGGTAAAGGTTTCTTCCTTAAAAAACAATCTTCAAAAATACCTATCACAGTTGCCATATTGCCTTTAGATATTTGATTTGGTCCATATACATTATAGAAAAAAATTACTTCATACTTAAAATTGAACCATTTCTTCAAATTTTCTAAAAATTCCAAATTTTTAGATTTTGTAAAAGCGTAAGGTGATAAATTTTTGTCTTTACCTCTATTACCTAGTGATGCTGAAGTAGCTGAATAAATCAATTTTAATTTATTCTTCAAGCAAAAATCGAAGACAGCATTTGTTCCGATTGTATTAGATTGAATACATTTATTCATTTGAAGGAAACTTTGATAGATTCTTGCAAATTCTCCAAAATGAAAAACTACTATTATTTTTTTTTTGTAATTTTTTAAAATTTTTGAGATATCTTTTGTATGTGCATTTATATAGGTTACTTTTTTACTTTTTAAATGATTTTTTTTATTACCGGATGAATAATCATCAATACTAATAATTCTATATTTTGTTTTTTTTAAAAAAAAATTTATTAAGTTTGATCCTACAAACCCAGCACCACCTGTTATGATAATAATATTTTTCAATTTTAAAATTATTTAATAATGAATTTATAAATCAAAAAAAAATTTATAATTCTTGTTAATAAAAAATCTATACCATATATAAATCTTATTTTTAGTTTTTTATGTAATAAAATAAGGTAACTAAAAGCTTCATTTCTTTTAATCCACCATAAAAAACTGAATTTTTTGTATTTTGATGTAATTCCATATTTATCATAATTGTAATGAGTAAAACTTTTGTCAAGGATTAAAAATTCTTTTTCAAGAAAAGCAAACATTGATAATCTTGCATCAATTTCCAAGTTAGGAAATTTTTTTTTTTCCAAATAATTTAAAAAATTGGAAAAAAATTTTCTTCTGACAACTATTGAACTTGTAGGATAAAATTTAGGCCATATAGAAAAAACATGTAACTTTTTTTTTAAGGTCATCATTTTTTTTGTCTTTCCAAATGAGGGTATATCTTGAATAAAATTTATTTTTCTGTTTTTTTCTAGAAAATTAATTATATAGCTTATCTTATTTTTTTTGAATATATCGTCACTATCCAAAAGAAAGATTATGTCTCCTTTTGATTTTTTAAATAACTCAATAATTCCATTTATTTGATTAAGGGGGCCGCTTTTGAATTTTTTCTTTTTGTTTTGAATCAACTTAATTTTATTTTTAAATTTTTTTATTATCTGCAATGAATTATCTGAAGAACAATCATCAAAAATCAAAATTTCTTTTTTTTTGAAATTTTGATTTTGACAAGATTTCAATGTTTTTTCTAAGTAATTACCTTTATTAAAATTTGTGACTAAGACTGATGCAAAATTATTTTTCATTCGTTAATAATATTTCTAAATATATTAAAGATTAGAGTAATTTAATATTAATTTTTTACAAAATTTTTGTAAAAAAAATAATATAAATAAATATAAAAAGAGATATTTACAATTAAAATTAATATTAATGGTATAGTTTTTGTTACATAAAAGATTGAAATAAAAATACTTGGTAAATTTAAAAAGATAATTATTAAAGACGAGAATGAATTTAAAAATTTTTTTGATATATTTTTTTTTGATTTTAAGAATAAGAAAAGAAGTTGATGTAAATGGTAATTATCAGCATTAGACACATTTTTTTTTTTTAAAACTCTCCGTAATAAAGAGAATAAATTTTCAAATGCTGGGTACCATAATATAACAGCAATGTAATAAGGGGATACTAAAGGATTTAATGAATAAAACTTTATCAAATAAACTCCAATTAAAAGAGAAATAGCATAAGACCCACTATCACCTAAATATGTTAAACCAAGAATATTAAATACAAAAAATATAATTAAAATAGTTATCAACAATTTTAAATAATTTTCGTCAATTAAAATAATATTTGGATAAGAACTTTTTAAAATCAAAAGTGAAATTATTATAACTAAATAATATCCTGCAACTAATCCATTCAGACCATCTAAAAAATTGCTTCCGTTCAATAAAATAGCTAAACAAAAAACTGTAAATGACAAATTGAATATATCATTTGATAACAAAAAGTTTAATGGCTCATATCTTAAGTCTTGTATTTTCAAACTGTCTATATAAACAATTAAAAATAAAATAATAACTTGTATAAGTAACCTTATCTTTGGATTGGGTAAAATATTTCTATCAGACAAAAGCCCTAAAAAAGTAATTAAAGTTAAAACTATTTTTAAATTTATCGAAATAGACGAAAAAATAACAATCGTTATTAAAATAAACAGGCCTCCAATTATTACAGGAGATCTATTTTCTGAGCCTAAAATTTTATGAGATGAATAAGAAACATTTTCAATCAATAATTTAGAACGTTTTAAAATACTAAAAAGAATTAAAAAAATAATAAATACATAAAAAAAATTATGAAAATCCATTTTTTAAAGTTAATTTTTTCTATTTAAAATTACTTTTTTAAGTCCTTCTTCAAAATTTATACTCGGTTTCCATCCTAAATGTCTAATTTTACTAGAGTTTAAATTTTTTTTATAAGTTCCATCAGGGTAATTTTTATCAAAAATTATTTTACCATTGTAATCAAGATATTTTGCAATCAATTTTGATAAATTTTTTATTGATATGATTTGATAAGTGCCAACATTTAAAATTGGTAATTTAAGATTAAATTTCTTTTTTAAAATATCTTTTTTTACTTTTAAGCAGGTGTAAATTGCACTCGCAAGATCATCAGCATGAATAAATTCTCTTAATGGTTTCCCTGTGCCTAACAATTTAACATTTTTGTGCTTTTTCTTTTTCGCTAATTCTATTTTTGAAATCATAGCTGGAATGACATGACCATTCACTTTATCAAAATTATCATTCTGCCCGTAGACATTGGTTGGCATCAAACAGACGATATCTAATTTGTGATCTTCATATAAAGACTCACAAAGTTTTATTCCTGCAATTTTTGCAATTGCATAACCTTGATTAGTTTTTTCCAAAACCCCCGTTAATAAACTTTCTTCTTTAATCGGAGTTTTTGCGAATTTTGGATAAATACATGATGTTCCTAAAAAAATAGTTCTTTTTATTCTTTTTTCACTGGCAAACTTCAGTAACGAATTTTGAATTTCAATATTTTCTAAAAAGAAATCTTTTTGATTAGATTTATTAGCTATAATCCCACCTGCCCTTGCTGCTGCCATGACCATATAATCGATTTTTTTATTTTTAAAATATTTAATTACATCTGTATAATTTCTTAAATTAAGTTTACTCTTTTCGACTATAATTAAATTTTTATACCCCTTCTTTTTCAGTAATGTATAGACAGAATTTCCAACAAGACCTTTATGTCCTGCAATAAAAATTTTATCAGTTTTTTTCATTTAAATTTTTCTTAAACAACTTGATATCAGAATCAAGCATATCTTTAACTAAGTCTTTCAAATTATGTTTAAGTTTGTAATTTAATTTTTTTAACGCTTTTTTTGGATTCCCTCTTAAATAATCAATTTCTAGTGGCCTGTAATATTTTTTGTCAACTTTGATAATTAATTCTTTTTTTTTATTTTTGATCAAAAAGCCTTTCTCTTTTGCTCCTTTTCCCTCCCAAACAATTTTTAAATTTAAATATTTACAGCATTCATTTACAAAGTCTCTCACACTTGTTGCCTTTCCAGTGGCTATAACATAATCATCTGGTTTATTTTGTTGTAAAATTTTCCATTGCATTTCTGTATAATCCTTTGCATGACCCCAATCTCTTTTTGCATTTAAATTACCTAAATATAATATATCTTTGGTTCCTAGAATCTTTTTAGCGAAGTACATTGTAATTTTTCTTGTGACAAAAGTTTCTCCTCTTCTTGGACTTTCATGGTTAAATAAAATACCATTACAAGCATAAAAACCGTAGGCCTCCCGATAAACTTTTGTTGTATAGTATGAAAATAATTTTGAGACTCCGTAAGGAGATTTTGGAACCATCAAAGATTTTTCATTGAAAGAATTAATCTTGTTTGGTTTTTCTCCAAAAAGTTCAGACGTGCTAGCTTGATAAAATTTAGTTTTTTTTAAATTTAAAAATTTTAAAGCTTCAAGTACTCTAAGAGTTCCAATGCCAGTCACTTCAGCTGTATACTCAGGAATTTCGAAAGAATGTCCAACATGACTTTGGGCACCTAAATTATAAATTTCATGAGGTTTAATTTTACTAATTACATTCACAATACTATTTGAGTCAGTTAAATCTCCGTAGTGAAGAAAAAAATTAGATGCCTGATGAAAATCTTTATAGATATGATCTATTCTCGATGTATTGAATGTTGAGGACTTTCGCTTAATACCATGAACAATATACCCTTTTTTTAATAAAAATTCTGCTAAATAAGATCCGTCTTGACCTGTGATACCAGTAATTAAAGCTTTTTTTTTCAATTTGCAGACTTAAGTTTTATAAATTTGTTCAATGATAAAATTACTACACTATAAATTGTAATAATTAAATTTTTATTTTCATAAAAATAGAACAATTTAAATGCATCCTTTAACTTTTGAAATGTATTGGATGAAAGTGATTTTTTTGTTTTTCTCCAACTTGAATATGATTTTTTTATGGGAAAAAAATTGTATCCAGCCCTCAAAAGACTTAACCATAAGCCTAGATCCTCCTGGGTCTTCAAGTTAGGAAATTTAAATTTTTTCATTATTTTTGACTTAATTATTACAGTGCTCAAACCGATATCACACTTTTTTGAAATTTGGTTATATGAGATTTTTTCATTTACTGGCCTTATTCCCAATTTTCTATTACTTTCATCAATGATAAAATAGGATGTGCACGTTATATCTAATTTATTTTTTTCCATAATCTCTAGTTGATCTTTCAATTTATTTTTTTTCCAAAGATCATCTGAATCTAGAAAAGCAATATATTTACCTTTTGTATATTTGATTGCTTGATTTCTTGACTCTGCTACTCCAAGATTTTTTTTATTTATAATTAATTTAACCCTTTTAATTTTAGAGAGTTGTTTTTCAATAAATTTTAATTCGTCTAAATTGTTATCATCATAAACACATATTAATTCATAATTCTTATAACTTTGATTTAAAAGTGAATTAATTGTTTTTTGTATAAAATTTTTCTTTTTATAATAAGTCAAAACCACTGAAACTAATTTTTCTTTCATTTTTTTGTTGAGAAAATAATAAAATTTCTCTTTTTACTTACATTTATTTCTTTATTACGAATACATACCGAGGGAGTAGCCCAACAGCTACTTCCACCCTCTACTAAGTTAAAAGTTATAAATTCATTTTCGTATTTTGAATATCTTACATTTTTTACCCAATAAAATGGAAAATTATTGTAATTATTTGCTGAACTTTCTGGTAAAGAAAATTCTCTATCTAGTCGTTGTATATTCCTTACGTTAAAAATTATTACTGAAATAATTAACAATATCAAAAATTTTTTTTTATTTTTTCTATCGTTAATATCAAATTTTCCAGTAATAAAGTACACAAACGGTAGAACTAAAATTAAAGAAACTACTGAATATCCAGCGTATCTCAGTGTTGGAAAATTTAAAAACCAATATAGAAATACCAAATTAGTTAAAGCATAAGTAATTAAAAATTTTCTAGATATACTTTTTTTTCTTTTTTCAGCCTGAGCATTTTTTACAAATAAAAGATAAATTAAAAGAAAAATAAAAAATATTAATAGTAAATAGTCAGAAACCTTATTGAAAAAATAGACATTTATCCAGTGACTTACCCAATCTAAACTATTTATATAGCTTTTTGGATCTTCCACTGAATACCCTGCTCCTATTCCACCCTTTGACCATGCGCTGTAAAGTATACTCATATGATCTATTGTACTTTCATCTAAGGTCCAGCTAAATTCATCATAAAAACAAGTTACTGTCATAGGGTAAATTAGACATCCTGAATTAACAAAATTATAGAAAATTACTGAAGTGATCCCAAAAATAGAGATGGACATAAATCTAAAATTAAGGAAGTAGTTAAGTAAATCTTTAAATTTAAAAAAAATGAAAGAAATTATTATTGGGATAATAAAATATATTGAGTACAGAATTTTTGTAGTTACAGCAAAAATCATAAGATAGAGACTAGTTTCTATCATTATATATTGATCCTTATCTTTAGATTTTTTTTCATTGAAATAAGAAATAAGACAATAAACAACACTTAGAGTAACTAAAAATTGACCAGGAATATCAACACCATATTCTGCCAATCTGTTGAATTTAGCTAAAAAAATTAAGAAAATTGTAGCTATCAAAATTTTTACAAAATCTGGAATACCTTTGCTATTTAAAAGAATTAATAATGATGAAAAGAAGAATATTTGAAACAAAAAATTAGTTAAATTAAATAAATAAATTTCTGTTAAAGGTAAATAAAATAATGAATTTATTAAAAATAATGATGAGAAATGATTATATCCTATGTTCAAATTTCCTAAACCAAACTGAAGTTTTTGTTCAACAAATTGAAGTGACATCGGTAAATGATAGAATGGGAAATCTTCATTTGTTTTTGATAAAAAAAAACCGATAAAAAGTAAGAAAAATAAGACTATAATAATTTTAAATTCATCTTTTTTAATATTTTGCTTAAATCTAAAGAATAAAAAAATTCCAATAAATATTATTAGGAGGTTGTGAATAAAATTATGTGGAAATATTAAATGGCTTAAAAAAGAAATAATATAGAGAAAAAAAAGTCCAAAGAGACCTATAATAGCTAAATTTATAAATGAGCTTGATTTTTGTAAAAACTTTTTTTTAAAAAAAATACCATAACCAATAGTACTCGTCAAAATTATAATGGGATATGTGATGAATAAAAAAAGATTTAAAATCATTTTATTTTTAGAATTTTTTCTAATTCTGTAAAATGATTAAATAAAGTAAAATTTTTTGCAAGTCTTAAATTATTAATTAATATATTTCTATTTTTATTTTTATCAAGTTTTAAAAAAGTATCAAATTTTTTCTCGAAATCTATTTTATTGTTACTTTCAAATACTATTCCATTCTCATTATTTTTTATTAATTCTCTAGGTCCATGTAAGCAATCACTCGTCAAAATGAAAGTTCTTGTCATTGCTGCCTCAATTAAAACAAAACCTGGATCCTCCCATAAAGAAGTTAAAATTAGACCTTTTGAGTTTTTAAGAAATTTCAAAATATCATATTTATACCCCAATAAAATTATCTTTTTTTCTAATTTGTTTTTTTTTATAAATTTGTTAATTTTATAAAAATCTTCACCTTCTCCAGCTATCAGAAGTTTTTCATTTGGTTTTTTTTCTAATATCTTTTTAAAACAATCGCATAAAAACAAAAAATTTTTTTGTCTAGTTAATCTACCAATTGCTATGAAATATTTTTCTTTTTCAAAAGAAAAATCTCTAAGTTCAGAAATTTTTTTTACAGAGTAGTCTCTTACTTTTATAGCTGGATCGTATAATAGTTTAATTTTACTAGGATCTATTATGTTGAGACTTTTTATAAAATCTCTAGTATTTTTTGTTGGACAGGTAACAAAATGTATCTTTTTAAAAGCAACTTTCCATAATAATCTCCTTAAAAAATTCAATTTTGGAAGACCAGAAATTCTTAAAATAAATTTCGATTGAAAGTTAAATATTATCAAAAGTATCAATGGCAATGAAGTTAAAAGATGAATTATCAAAAAATTTGGTTTTTTTTTTTTAATCAAATTAACAAGTGGTATGAAAGAAAAGAAAAACATCAATATAAATGAAATTCTACTTTTTAATTTTCCATGTCTAGGCAAAAATTTACAAAAATTAGCTGGAAAAAAATTAATGAAATTAATTTTGTTTTCATCAGCAACTTCTTTGAACTGGTCAAATTCACCAAAAAAATTTATTAAAGAGCATTCATATTGTCCTTTTTTTTCAAATTTTTTTAAAGATAGTGCTGAGTTAAATACTGCCTTATTAGTAGCTATATTTACTAATGAAGGTGACCAATACATTATTTGATTAATTTTAGACATTAAGTAAAAACTTTATATATTATACAATTCACAACTAATATAAATTTATCAATAAAATTAACAATGAAAGATTTAAACAATAAAATTAAAAAAATTTGAAGAGTAAGAATGAAAAAAACTGAAAAAAAACTAATAGTTTTTATTCCATCTATAGAAGATGGTGGTGTTGAAAAGAATCTCTATTTAATCTTAAATTATCTTTCAAAAAAAATCAGATCAATTGATTTAGTTACATTCAATAACGATAAGAGAAATAAATTTAACAAAAAAATCCAAATTATTAATCCCTACTTAAACTTTTTATTTTTCTCTAAAAGGTTCCCAAAATATGTCCTCTGTTTATTTACTCTAATCTGCAAACTTGTAGTAAATCGAAATTGTGTAATTTTTTCATTCCAAGCAAATATTTATGTTATAATTTTAGCAAAATTTTTTGGAGTTAAAGTAATTTCCAGGTCTAACTCGTCCTCCGCTGGATGGTCAAAAAATATTTTCAAACAATTTATTTTTTCATTTTTTTTCAAGAAAGCTAATAAGATTTTAGTAAATAGTTTTGATTTTAAAAGAGAAATGGATAAAAAATACGATTTAGAAACAGAATGTATATTAAATCCTTTTGAATTTAAAAATATCAAAAAACAGTCTCTTGAAAAATGCAAAAAAATCTATTCTAAAAAAAAAATTTTAAAACTTATAGCTGTAGGAAGATTAACTTATCAAAAAGATTTCATGACTTTACTAAGAGCAATGAATGCTTTGAAAGAAAAAAGAGATTTTGAATTAGTCATAATTGGAAAAGGCATCGATCAAAAATTACTCGAAGAGTATATTTTCAAAAATAAATTAAACAATAATATTAAACTTATTGGATATCAAAAAAATCCTTTCAAATTTATTCGTCAAGCAGATATTTTTTTATTAACATCAATATTTGAAGGATCTCCAAACGTACTTGTAGAGGCTTTATATTTAAAAAAATATATTATTTCAACCGATTGTCCTACAGGTCCGAGAGAGATATTGAAAAATGGTGAATATGGTTCTTTAGTGAAAATTAAGAATTTTAAAGAAATAGTGAAACTTTTAAAAAATTTTAAAAAAAATCAAAAGACAAAAAAAAAAAATCGAAAACGGTTTTAATTCCTTAAAAAGATTTGAACATAAAGTAAATTGTGAAAAATATTTACGATTAATCCAAAATCATATTTAAAATGATGAGTGTTATTTTTTCCTGAATAAAACGTCTGTATGATTATTTTGTGGCTCCCACATATTTTCAAAATTTTTAGTCTTTAAAAATTTTTTGAGGTCAGACCATTGAGTTCCATCTTTATAGTAATCACCCTTACTCACTTCTACATATATAAAATTGCAATTTTCCAATGAATTTTGTGCGCCTTTTAAAACAGGTAATTCTGCACCTTGAATATCCATTACCCAAAAATCAAAATCTTTCGCTTCAATAGATTCTTGAGAAAAAAAAGTATCAATTTTTTTTGATTTAAGTTTAATAGACTTAACCATCTTGAGATTATCCTTAAGACTTTCATCTCCAAAATTATAAATTGATGAGGAAGCGCCATCATTGCTTGATATATTAAAAGTAAATTCTTTATCATCAAACTCATGTAGTAAAATATTATATGCTTTTTGATTAACAAAAGTAGTTACATTATTTTGTAAATCGATAAATATTTTTGGATTAGCTTCAATCCATAAAGTTTTTTTGTGTAACCAGTCATAGACAGCTGCTTCTGTTCCTCTGTGAGCTCCCATATGCAAAATTCCTTTTGATGTATGTAAGGCTTCAAGTAATTTAAAATTTGGTTTTGAATTTGTATACTCTTTATTTTTATAAATTTTTGTTAAGTTCCAGCCAAAAAAGTTGATAATTTTTTTAATATTTTTTTTTATTAAATTTTTCATAATAAATTTTAGTTAATCTATAGTAATTATATTTACTGATATAATTTTAATATCAACTTTATTTTTTGTTGATTTTTTAGTAAATGAACAAAAAAATATAGAAAATTCAGCAGATTTATTAATTTTAGATCCAAATAAAACTTTATTTAATTGTCAAAAAAATAAGCATATATTATTCATATTGATAATAGTATTAATTTATAATGATAAGTTTAATTAAAGATCTATTTAACCCTTTAAATTGGTACAAACTTTTTAAAAATCCAAAAAAGATAAAAATTTTGTATATTAGACTTTTTTCTTACCCGGGTATGAATTTCAAAAATATAAGGATTAAGATTTTCAGAAACATTTATAAAAAGTTTTTAGTCCTTTTTTTAAATTTTATTGCAAAAAAAAATAGGAATCTTAATTTTTTTTTTTATACAGAAAAATTAGAAGATGATTATAATAACTTTAAACCAGAAAATATTATTTTTAAGCTAGATAAGAATAAAAATATAATTGATAAAACTTATAATGCCTTAAAAAATTACGGTATAATTATAATTGAAAATGCGCTTTCAGAGGAAGAAAGACATAAAATAATTCAAGTTTTTGATAATTTTGATCAAAATAAAAACGTTATAAATCTTTCGGCTAATCAAAAATCAATTGATGTTAATGTAGAGATTTTTGATACAAATATTAATGAATTTAAAGAATTGTCTATCCTCAATAATAAAATTACAAAAAAAATTTTTGGGAAAGAGATTTCTGCTCAAGCTCAATTTTTTGTTCATGAATCAATTAATATACCAGAAACTATTTTCCCTGGTGATAACAATTTTCATATGGACAGATACCTCCCTAATATTAAAACAATATATTTTCCATATGATGTTAATAATGATCAATCACCATTCATGTTTGCAATTAGAACTCATAAAATCAATAGTAACTATAAAGAATTTTATATAAATAATGATAATTGTTTATTTGATGAAAGAAATGAAAAATCAAAATATTTATTAAAAGAAAAAAATAAAATTTCGGTCAAAAAAAATTCACTTGTATTGGCATGCACTAATGGCTTCCATGGCAGATCACCGTTTGAGAAACCTGGTAAACGTTGTTCTCTTTTTTTAACTTACCCTAATTTTGATTTAATAGATTTATTTAATTTTTTTAGTTTAAATAGATCTAATAATTAATTTACAGTATTAACAGAGAAATAAATTAGAAAACATTTTTTACACTTTTATACCAATTAATTCTATTAGTTCATTTTTAAAATTTTGAAATCTTTCTTAATTTTTGAATTATCACCATATGTATTTAATACATCTGCTTTATTTTCTATTTATTTTTTATTCAATAAACAGAAAATCCTAAAATTACCCTATTTTTCTCTTTTAATAAAATTCAATAGTTAAATGGTATTTTCAAGTAGCAATTATATAAATTTTTAAATATTGATTGTAAAAGTATGATTTTAAATAAAATGAACATAATAATAAACTATTTAATTGAATATTTTATTAAGCTTAATTTTAATAGAAAAAAAGAAAGTTTTAAAAAAATACACAGTAATGAATTTGTATATTTTTTTAATGACACTATTGCAAAAGAAATACATATTCATGGTATTTATGAAAAAGAGGAAATCGAAGCTCTATCAGAATTTCTAAATTTAAAAGATCATATCATTGACATAGGAGCTAATATTGGAAATCATAGTATAGCTTATAGTAAAATCTCAAAAAAAGTTTTTGCTTTTGAAGCACATCCAAGAACATTTGAAATTTTAAAGTTTAATGTGAATGAATATAAAAATATTAAAATATTTAATGTAGGAATATCTGACAAAAAGGGTTTTCTTTTTTTTAAAAAAGGTAATTCTACAAATATAGGTGGAAAAAAGTTAAGTAAAAAGGGATCAATAAAATCTCAAATAAATAAATTAGATAACATTATTAAATTTGATAAAAAGATTAAGCTTATAAAAATAGATATAGAAGGTCATGAATATGAGGCCTTAAAAGGCATGAGGCGCCTATTAAAAAATAATAATAGTTTATTACTTATAGAATTTTGTGAAGAGTCTATTTTAAAAAGAAGAAAAATTATAAATTTTTTAAAAGATAACCATTATTTACATTCATACTATTTTTCAAAAGAAAAAAAATTCTCGAATCGAGCTTATTTAGATTTATTAATAAAAATAATTGGTTCAATTTTATTTATTTACAAAACAAAAAAATCAAAAATTATAAAAACAAATTTGGATTCTTTAGTTTATAATAATTTGAAAGGGAATATTATTTTTTCAAAAAAAAATATTTACTAAAAAATATTTTTTACACTTTTATACCAATTAATTAATTCTATTAGTTCATTTTTAAAATTTTGAAATTTATCAATTTTGAAATCTTTCTTAATTTTTGAATTATCACCATGTGTATTTAATACATCTGCTTTATTTTTTTTTATATTTTTATATTTTATATTTCCATACTCTTTTTGAATGTAAGTTAAAACTCTTTTTATCAATTGAGGATTATTAGAACAAACATTGTATATCTCATTATTTAAAAATTTTTTTTTTTATAATTTTATCACAAATTTTTAAAACATCTTTAATAGAAGTAAAATCTCTTAAATGATTACCATTATTATTTAGATAAAATATTTTTTTCTTTTCATTGCCTATTAAAGTTTTTAAAATAAACATATCAGGTCTACCCCATTCACCATAAATTGTGAAAAATCTCAAACCTATGAATGGGACCTTGAGAAGATTAAAATAATATTCTGACATTTGTTCATTAATAACTTTACTAAAGCCATAGATATTTTTAGGATTTGTTTTTTGATTTTCTTTTGTAGGAAAATTTTTTGTATCTCCATAAACTGAACTTGACGACGCATAAATTACTTTTTTTAAATTTTTTGTATTAATACTTTCAAATAAATTTCCAAATCCCTTAATATTAGAATGAATATATTTTTTTGGATTAATTAGAGAATATCTAACACCAGCTTGTGCTGCTAGATGAACCACAATATCAAAATGGTATTTTTTTAAAACTTTTTTTAATCTATTTGATGATATATCAATTTTTATAAATTTAAAGTTTTTATTCTTTTTTAATAAAGATAGTCTATTTTTCTTCAAATTGATTGAATAATAATCATCTAAATTATCAATTCCAATTACATTAATTTTTTTTTTTAAAAGATAATTTGAAATATGAAAACCAATAAAACCTGCAGCACCAGTAACTAATATTTTCATTATACTTAATAACCCACTTATAATCTTTTGATGTTAAATAAAAACTTTATAATGACTGTTAGTAAAACCATTAATTTATTTTGATTATTATCTAGCCTAATTCTTGTACATTCAACTAGATGATCAAAAAATTTAATTTTACTAGAAAAACCTCCGCGTTGAAAATTACCAAATACTTCATTTTTTTTTGTTCCAACTCCGCTTAATTTATTCTTTACTATCATTCTATAAAAATAATCATAATCTGCAGAGTATTTGTATTTTAAATTATATTTTCCTACTATTTTGGCTGCTTCCTTTTTGATAAAAAAACCGGTTGAATGACTAGAGTAAAAGCCCCAGGTGAAATATATTTTCCATCTTTTATAGCCATACAAAATACCCCAATGTTTTTTTACTGCCCCAAAGAAAAAATCGGCTTTGTTGTGATTATTATAATATTCTCTAAGAATTGTTAAAGACTGTTTTGTGAGGGTATCACCTGAGTTGACAAAACCAATTAAATCACCTTTTGCTAAATCTAAACCTTTATTAAAAGCATCATAAATTCCCGTATCTTTTTCAGATTTCAGTGAATCAATTTGATCTTTATATTTATTGATTATATTTTTGGTTTGATCTCTAGAGTCTCCATCAATGATTATATATTGAATATTTTTATAGTTTTGCTCCAAAACACTAAGTATTGTTTTTTCAATATTTTTTTCATCATTCAAAACAACTGTTATTACTGTAATTAAAGGGTTCTGCAATTTTCTAACCAAAAAGTAATGAGTTTTTATTATATGATTTATGATATTGTAAAAAAATTAATATATTCATAGTTAAAAACCTTTCTATCTTTACAAACCTTGTTTAAGCAAGAGAATAAATTATAAAAATAATTGGTAATACCCCTATATTTCTCAAGATAAAATATACTATAATCAAAATTTTTCATTTAAATGCTGTTTTAGAGTAAAATTTTTATGTCTAAAATTCATCATATAATTTTTTGAAGATATAAATTTATTAATTGAATTAGTTAATTTGTTTTGTTTATCCTTATTCCAATTTTTTAACCAAAAGTCATAACACTTATTCTTATAAATATTTTTATACCCACCACAAAATTTTATTAATTCCTCAAAATTTTCAAATAACCAATTATTTGAAAAATATATATTTTTCATAAAATAATATTCTAAAACTTCTTTTTTTTTAATAGTAATTTTTTGTTTATCAAGATTATTAAGGATTTTTTTTAGACTATTAATGCTTCTGGGATGTATATTAAAATTATATTTTATATGAGGATTTGAATTTGAAGCATTGATTACCAGTAAATTAAAGTAAGGATATTCCGATCCTATTGTGCCATGACAAGTAATAACTGCATTAATACCCTCTTTAATAAGCTGATTATGAGATATCAAAGGGTTTAGATATTTTATTGAGGTATTCAATTTTATCATTTTTTTTACAACGCTTAAAGTATTGTCAAAATAATCAACGAAATTTGGATGACATTTAATATACCAATCATATTTTTTACTTGCATTCAAAATTATAAATTTAAGCCATTCAAAATAATCAGGAAAT
>MDTG01002788.1_pt1 | contig 15331 bp, 11 predicted proteins | sample 811421 | NCBI WGS metagenome assembly MDTG01 (sample SAMN05326645, study PRJNA326480) | marine metagenome | isolation source: seawater | place: Pacific Ocean: South East | collected 2011
GACGACCGAGACGACGACCGAGACCGACGACCGAGACCGACGACCGAGATTCGGGGCTCGGACGCGGGTCTCGGAGTCGGGCCTCGGAGTCGGGCCTCGGAGTCGGGCCTCGGAGTCGGGTCTCGGAGTCGGGCCTCGGAGTCGGGCCTCGGAGTCGGGCCTCGGGTTCGGACTCGGAGTCGGGCCTCGGAGTCGGGCCTCGGACTCGGTCCCTACTCCGACTTCGACTCTGACTCTGGCGTCTCCCGCGCCTTGATCTTGTCGGTGACCTCGAGCGCGAGGTCGTTGGGGATCGGAATCGAGAGGTCGTAGAGCACGACCTTCCACTCCCCCTCGACCCGGCGCAGCAGGCCCGAGCCGCGGCACTGGCCGAGCTTGCGGTTCGTCAGCAGCTCGTCGAACCAGGCGTACTCGCCCTTGGGGTCGACGCGCACGTTGCGCTCGCTGGCGCGGTAGTTCCAGCCCTGGCCCTTCTGGAAGTGGGGGCGGGCGTAGGCCTGGAACTGCTTCTTGGTCCAGCGCTCGCTCGCGTCGGTGCCGAGGAACACGGCGTCGTCGGCGAAGAGGTTGAAGTAGTCGCGCTCGACGGCGGCCGCCGCGGCGCGATGCAGCGCCTTGAGGGTGACCTCGGCTTCGACCTTGGAGCGGGCGAGCTCTTCGGGGGACATGGCACCTCCGGCGCAGCCGCTGAGCGTGGCTAGGAGCAGGATCAAGGGGAGGGACAGCGCTCTCATGGGCTCTCCTCGGTTTCGAGGGCGGCGATGTTGGTCTGGGCGGGGCGCGCGTGGCCGCGGCGGGCCATGCGGCGGGCCTTGCGCTCCGCGCGGGCGGCCAGGCCGGCGCCGACGCGCTGGCCCAGGCCGCGCTCGCCCCAGGCTCGTAGCTCGGCCGCGAAGACCTCGCCGCCGCCGGCCTCGCGGTAGGCGCGCCAGAAGCGGAGCCGGTCGGTGCGGGTGGCCTGGGCGGGCAGGTCGCCGAGGTGGACGAGGGCCCGCAGCTTGGCGGCGCGGCTCATCGGCTGGCGGGCGACCTCGTCCAGGTCGATCACCCATACGTCCCAGCCCTCGGCCTTGCAGCCCTCGCGGGCGGGGTCCTGCTTGGGGCGGACCAGGATGTTCTGGACGGCCAGGTCGCGGTGGCGCAGGCCGGCGCCGTGGAAGCGGCCCATCACGCGCCCGAAGTCGCGCGCCAGGCGGCGGCGCGCGGCGGCGCTCGGCCAGCCCTCCTCCTGGAAGAGGACGTGGATCATCGTCACGTCCGGGATCAGGTCCATCACGATCGCGGCCCGCTGCGGCACCAGCCGGCCCCAGCGGACGAGGCCGTAGTGGCGCGGGTGCGGGACGAAGGACACCTCGCAGGCGCGGGCGGCCTTCCAGGCCAGGAGCGAGACGGGGCGGCTGATCGCGGCCAGGCGGCGGCGGAGCGAGGCGAGCGGGTAGTGCTTGACCAGGAGCGGCCCCTCGCCCGGGAAGCCCGCGGGGCGGGCGACCTTCACGATCCGCGAGCGCCCCTTGGGATGCTCGTGGATCACGGCCTCCTCGGGGCTCTCGATCGCGGCCAGGAGCAGCTCGCGCGGGACCTCGCTCCGCCGGTAGATCAGCGCGCCGCCCCGCCGCTCGACCTTGAAGCTCGTCGAGTCGACCAGGCAGCGCCGGTCGCGGCTGCCGACGCGGCGCAGCTCGAGGCGGCGCGCGCGGCGGGTCAGATCCAGCGCGAGCGCCTCGGCGCTGCCCAGCTCGTCGTCGAGGCCGACGTATGCGGCGCAGAACCACTCCAGCTCGCGCGCGCCCTCCTCGGCCGTGTCGGGGTCGAAGAGCCCGAAGCTGTGGGCGACCTTGGCCAGGCGCAGCCGGCGCCGGCTGGCGGGCAGGGCTGCGCGGCGCAGGCGGACCGAGTGCAGGTCGAGGGCGACCAGCTCGTCGTCGCTCTCGGCGCGGGCCAGGAAGTTGGCGAGGTGCAGGTCGGGGTGGTCTCCGCCGGCGCGGAAGATCTCGCGCACCGAGCGGGCCAGGGCCGCCAGCAGGCGCGGGCGGCGCTCGCGGTCCTCCGCCGCGCGCAGCTCGTCGATCAGGCGCGGCAGCTCGCGCGTAGAGGCCACCTCGACCGTGGCCAGGTTGCTCCCGACCAGGAGCCCCAGCCCGCCCCGCTCCTCGGCCAGGAGCACCGCGCGCGGGACCGGGATCCCGGCCGCGGCGAAGCGGCGCAGGGCCGTCCACTCCCGCCGCGCCGAGCTGGCCTTGAACAGGTGCACCAACCGGTCGAAGAGACCGCGCACCTGGAAGCGCTTGCAGAACAGGGCGCCCTGCTCGGTCGGCACGCGCGCCACGGTGCGGATCCGGTTCTGCTTGACGACCGCGGCCCCGCTGACCTCCTCGGGCGCGCGCAGGTGCGCGGCCAGGACCTCGCGGGCCACGCCCTCCCAGGCCGGCTCGACCCAGAGTCGGTGCGCGCGCAGCGAGAGCGCGGTCGGCTTGCTCAGTTCGTAGGAGGGCTCGCTCACGGGCCCCCTATCCTGACGCACCGCCCCGACCATTGCGCGCGCGAGTGAGCGAGGGCGGGTGACGAACTGGTGGCAAGGACGAGACGCGGCTTGGACGCGGGCGGTCGAACGTCAGGGCCATGAACAAAGCCGCCCTGCTCCTCCTCGTTTGCCTCGGACCCCTCGCCTTCCTGGCCTGCTCCGCTCCCGACGCGCCGCCAGCTTCGCCGCCTCGCGCGGGCGTCGAGGCGAAGCTCGAGCTGCTCGAGCGGATCGAGGCAGCCCTTCCCGCGCCGGTGCAGAGCGAGCGCGAGCTCGAGATCTACGACGTGCGGGACCTGGTCTCGCGGCTGCCCGACCTCCCCGGGGATCGGATCCGGGTCGGGGACCGGGCCCAGCTCGAAGCGCTCGAGGGCTCGGAGCGAGCCTCGGCCGACGACCTGGTGCTCGAGTACTACGACGTCGAGGACATCGTGGGGCGCCCGCCGAACTACCCCGCACCGCAGCTGGGCCTGAACCTCAGCGGCGGTGGCGGCGGTGGTGCGAGCAAGGCGGCCAGCGCGGCGCGGGCCAAGCAGGACCTGCCCGAGGGCAGCAGCTGGCGCCGCTCGCCGCTGCGGCCCCACGTGACGCGGCTGAAGGTCGGCGAGACGGAGTTCCTGCCGCTGCGCGCGCAGCAGGCCAGCGTGCGGATCGACGGCTTCCGGGCCCGGGTGGTGCTCGACCTGCTCTTCGCCAACGAGCACGAGCGCAGCTACGAGGGCACCTTCCAGCTCCGCCTGCCCAGCGGCGCGACGCCGAGCTTCATGGCCTTCGGGAGCACGACCCTGGCCGCGGTCAGCAGCCAGAGCCCCGATCCCCAGAGCCCCCAACCCCAGAGCCCCGATCCTCAGAGCTGGGTCCTGCCCGCCAGCGCGAGTCAGGGCGCCGAGGCCTCGGACCCCGAGCAGCTGCTCGCTGCGCGCGCCGCGAGCTGGGGCCAGCCCAAGGTCGCTCGCGTCGTCGAGCGGCGGCGCGCCTCGCGGGCCTATCACGACACCGTCCGCCGGCGCAGGGTGGACCCGGCGCTGCTCGAGTGGAGCGGGGCGGGCGTGTTCTCGGCGCGGGTGTTCCCCCTCGGGCCCCAGCTGCTGCACCGGATCGTGTTCGCCTACGAGCTCGACCTCGACCCGCGCGGCGAGCTGCGCATCGACCTGCCCCCCGGGCCGCAGACCGTGCTCGACCTCGACGTCGCGGGCGCCCCGGACGAGGTGGAGGTGGACCCGCCCCTCGAGCTGCGGCGCGCCGGCGGGCGGGTGCGGGCTCGCCTGACTCAGCCCAGCGGCCCCGTCGTGGTCCGGGTCGCGCGCGACGCGCCGGTCCTGGTCGGCGGCGACGCAGCCGGGACCTTCCTGGCGACGCGCTGTCGACCCCAGCTTCCGCCGCCCCTTCCGCGCCCGGTGCGGCGCGCGCTCTTCCTGCTGGATGCCTCGGGGAGCGCGCGCTCGAGCTACGCCCGCTACCTGGATCTGCTCGAGGCCTTGCTGGAGCAGGGCGGAGCCGCCGAGATCGGGCTGCTCTGCTTCGACAGCGAGGTCGCCTGGTGGCGTTCGGACTTCGTCGAGAACACACCCGCCAACCGAGCCGCGCTCCTCGCGCACGCCCGCGCCCAGCAGCTCGTGGGCGGGACCGACCTCGGCGCGGCCCTGCGTGCCGCGGCCCCGCTGAGCGTCGGGGCCGACCTCTTCTTGCTCGGGGAGGGCGCCGCGACCTGGGGTGAGGTCGATCTGGCCCCCGCGGCCGAGCTGCTGCGCGGGCCCCTCTTCGCCTACCGGGGCCCGGGCGCCGACCTCGGGACCCTGAACCGGCTGGCCCGGACCAGCGGCGGCGCGGTGTTCGCGCTCGGCGCCGAGCTCGAGCAGCTGGGCCGCGCGCACCGCAGCCTGCCCTGGCAGCTCGAGGGGGCCGAGATCCCCGGCGCCAGCGACGTGCTGGTGGCGGGCCGGCCGAGCGCGATCTACGCGGGGCAAGCGCTGAAGGTCGTGGCCCGCGGGCGACCCAGCCGACCCCTGCTCCGCTTGAGCCTCCGCTGCGGGCTCGAGCGTCGCCTGCTGGAGGTGCCCCTCGGCGCGACGCTCGGCTCGCCCCTCGCGCCGCGGGCCTACGGGGAGGTCGCGACCTGCCAGCTCGAGGACCTGGCCGGGGTTCCGCGCCCGGCGACCCTGGCCTACGCGCGCCACTTCCGGCTCGCGCGCCGGACCTGCTCCTTCGTGATGCTCGAGAGCGAGGCGGACTACCGCCGCTTCGGGATCCAGCCGGAGACCGCCGCGGCCGACGCGGCTCGGATTCGCTCGGACAGCGCCAGCGCACTGCTCGAGCGGGCGGACGAGCAGACCTTCTCCCCCCGCGGGCGCTTCCTGGCGCGCTACGCCGACTTGCTCCGCCAGGACCTCCTGGTCGAGGTCCAGCGCTGGCCGGACTCGGCCTTCGTCGTCACCCCGCGCCCTCGCCTCGGGCAGCGTCGCCAGCTTGCGGCGCCGGCCGACGCGGACCAGCTGCTCGAGCGGGCGGAGCGCGAGCGCAGGGACCGCCCAGGGCGGGCGGTCCGACTCTTGGCCTGCTTGGCCGAGCGCGACCCCGGCTCGCAGGCGCGCGCCTGGGAGCTCGGCTACCAGGCCTTGGCCTGGGAGGACTACGCGGCTAGCTGGGGCGCCTTCGGCCGCCTGGCGCGCTGGCCCGACGCGGAGGGGCCCGCGCACGTCGGCCTCGCGCGCTCGCTCGAGGGGCTGGGCTGCTACGACCTGGCGCTCCTTCACTACGAGCTCGCCCTCTCGGGCTGCTTCCGCCTCGCGGAGCGGGAGCCCTACCTGACCGAGTTCATTGGCTTCCTGCTGCGCCGCAAGGACCTGCTGCGCGCCTACGGCTACGTGGCGGCGCGCCTGCAGGAGCTGCGCCGCAGCCGGGACGGCGCCGAGATCGACTGGTTGGTCTCGGTCGAGTGGAACACGGTCGGGACCGACCTCGACCTCCACGTCCAGGAGGCGCAGACCTTCAAGCACTGCTACTACGGCCAGCGCGTCTCGCCGCACGGGCAGCTGACCCGCGACGTGCGCGACGGATTCGGGCCCGAACGCTACGCGCGCCTGGTCGGGGCGCCCCTGGGTCCCTGCCGGCTGTGGTTGGACTACTTCGCGGAGGACGAACACCGCGCCAGCACCTGGACGACCGCCCTCGTCACGACCTGGTTCAACCCCGGCGAGCCCTACGAGCGGGTCCAGCGGCGCGTGGTCCGGCTGCGCGGGAAGGGCCGGGTCGAGCTGGGCACCCGTCGCTCTTCGCGGCCGCCCGACGCCCGCTGAGCGTCGGCTGGGCGTGAGAAGCTCGTCCCATGGCCGATCCAGCCCGCAGAGCGCTCGAGCGCGACGCCTCCGCCGGCGACCCCAGCGCGTCGCGGCAGCTCCTCGTCGCGCGCCTGCGCGCGGGCGAGGTCGAGGCGGGGGCGCTGGAGCTCGCGGCCCGGTTGGGGCTTCCCCTCGCGCGCGCGGCCCTGGGCGAGGGCGCGCCGGCGCCGGCCAGCTCGCTGGCCGAGCTAGCCGGGGCCCTCGAGGCCTGCGGGCGGCTGATCTGCGCCCACGCCACCCGGGCCTGCGCGGTCGCGGCCGGGGCCCTGCGACCCAGCGACGACCCCTTCGAGCGCGAGACCACCGCGCGTCTGATGGCCACCCTCGACGCCTGGCTGGTGGACCCCAGCCGGAAGCACCAGCGCCGGCTCGCGGACCAGGACCACGACTACCTGGCCTGGGTCGCCAACTCCTACTGGCTGAACGCGCTGGTCGTGGTCGCGACCGAGCCCGACTGGGCCGCCCAGACCCGGCACGTGCTGCAGACGGCCGACTCCAACGGGGTTAGCGAAGAGGCCCTCGCTGCGCTCCGGCCCCTGGCGCGCTCCCTGCTGGAGAGCCCCTCGTGAGCGAGCCCAGCGAGGAGGCGCTCGAGCTGTGCCGCCTGGACGCCGGTCCCCTGGGCGAGCTCGAGCTCGAGGTCCCGGCCGCTCGCCAGGCGATCACCCCGGCCAGCCGCGTGACGCTCGAGACCCTGGCCGAGCACGCCGGGCTCTTCGCCGGGCGGGGGGTCGACTGGGGCTGCGGGGTCGGCGCGCTTTGTGTCGCCGCCGCGCGGATCCCCGCCGTCGAGGGCGTGCTCGGGCTCGAGCTCGACCCGCGCGACGTGCCGATCGCTCGGGCCAACGCCGCCCGCAACGGCGTGGCGGACGAGGTCCAGGTCTTCGTCGCTGACTCCTTCCGGGTCCGCGACCCCGCGGGTCGGGCGGCGCTCGAGGGGTTGCGGGGGCGCCTCGACTTCCTGGTCGCCAACCCGCCCGCCAGCCGCAGCGGGGACGGGCTCGACTGGCGGCGCGAGGTCCTGCGCGGAGCGCGCGAGCTGCTCGTGCCGGGCGCGCCCGTGCTGCTGCAGATCTCCTACCAGTACTCGCTCGCCCGGATCGCGGGGCTGGCCGAGGACGTGTCCGGCTACACCTACGCGGGAGAGCTGGGGAGCAGCGAGTGGGTCCCCTTCGACCAGCGTCGCGCGGACCTCTCCCGCCAGCTGGTGGATTACGCCGCGGTCGAGGAGCAGGGCGGGCTGCCCTACACCTTCGCCGAGGGCCTCGACGCCCGCGCGGCCCTGGCGCGCTTCCGCAGCAGCGGGGCCTCGCCGCTCAGCAAGTGGCAGGTGCACCTCTACCGGCGGGCCTGAGCGCGGCCAGGCGCTAATAGCCGCGCGCCTCCATCTGCGTCAGGATGCGGCGCGCCTCCAGGGCGGTTTCGTCGTGGTGGCCCCGCTGGACCTCCTCGAGGTAGGCCTTGGCTGCGGGCAAATCGCCCAGCCTGAACAAGAGCGTCGCAGCGAGGAGGCGCGTCTTGCGCTGCTCTGGCCAGCGCTCGAGGGTCGATCGCGCCTGCGCCAGCGCCTCCTCGTACTTGCCGAGGTTGTTCAGCGCCTGGGTGCGCACGAACTCGTTGACGGGCTCCCGCTCCTTGGCCAGGAGGCGGTCGAGGTCCGCGAGGACCAGCTCCCAGCGCTGCAGCTGCTTGGCCACGACCGCGCGCTCGCGCCGGACGAAGTCGTCCTCGGGGGTCCGCTCGAGCTGCTCGGCGTAGAAGTCCATGGCCCAGGAGAGCGCGGCGCGTCTCAGCTCCTTCGACAGCTGCGGGGCGTAGGCGCGCAGGACGGAGGCGAGGGCGGCGGGGAACTCGTGCTCGCCGCGCCCGACGAGGCGCATGGCCTGCGCAAAGGCTTCCTTCGCCTGCTCGAGCCGCTCCTCCTGCAGGAGGGCGATCAAGCGATAGACCCAGGCCAGCGCCGTGGGCGACTGCTCGAGGGCGACTTCGAGCGAGCGCAGGCACTCTCGCGGGAAACCCTCGCTGAGGAGCGCGTCGGCGCGGGCCTCGGCCTTAGGGCCCCTCAGCGGGTGCATCAGCACGCGCTCGAGGAGGGCCCGGGCTGCGGCGCCCTGCTGCTGTCCGAGCAGCAGGGAGGCCTTCGCGGCGAGGCAGTAGGGCTGGTTGGGGTCGATCTCGAGGCAGGTGTCGAGCGCCGCGATCGCCTCTTTGGGTCGGCCGGTCTCGCGATAGACCAAGGCCCGCGCCCAGTGAGCGTCGAGGTTGCGCGGGTGCTTGGCGAGAATCCGCGTCAGGTCACCCAGGATCGTCTCGAAGCGCCCGGCCATGAGCTCGAGGTTGACCAAGGTCAGGCGCGCGACGATCTGCTCTTCGTCCAGGGCGAGGGCTTCGCGGGCAGCCTGCTTCGCCTCGGAGTAGCGGTTCTCCTCCGAGAGCAAGAGCGCCCGCAGCGCGTGCCAGCAGCCTCGCTCGTGCGCTGTCTTGGCGTGGGGGCGCGCCCCTCGCAGCGCCTCGTGCGCCGCGGTGCCGCGCAGGAGGTCGATCAGGCTGCGGATTCGCCAGCTCCAGGCTTCGAAGCAGGCCGGGTCTCGGGCGAGGGCGCGCTCGCTGAGCGCAAGGCTGCGCTCCGGGTCGGTGTCCATGTTGGCGGCCTCTGCCGCGAGCAAGAGCACCTCGAGGGGCGGCTGGTCCTGCTCGAGCAGGGGCGCGAGGAGCGCGCGAGCCTGCCGGCAGCGCTCGTCGTCGAGCAGGCGGCGAGCCTGAGCGGCCAGCTCGGGTCCCGGGGGCGCGCTCGCTCGGGGTGAGCTCGGCGAGTTGGCCGGCGCGGGCTCCCCGCCACCGCGGAGCGCGAGCGACACCCCCATGAGCGCGACCAGGCTGAGCGCGATCAGCGCTGGCGTCCGCCGAGCTGCTGGGACCTCGCCGCCTTGCCAGGACTCGAGGGCCTGCGCGAACTCGCGGACCGTGGAGTAGCGCGCGCTGGGATCCTTGGCGAGCGCGCGCTCGCAGACCTGCGCGAGCGTGGGCGGGACGGCGGGCGCCAGGCTCCGCACGGGCGGGAGGGGAGCGCTGTTGACCGCGGCGAGGGTCAGGAGCGGCGAAGCAGCGCGGAAGGGGGGGCGGCCCGTCAGCGCGGTGTAGAGGATCGCGCCCAGCCCGTAGACCTCGCTGCGGAGGTCGGCGCGCTCGCCGCGGGCCTGCTCGGGCGACATGTAGCTCGGCGTGCCGAGGACCGCGCCGCTCGCGGTCAGCGTGCGCTCAGCGAGGAAGCGCGCCAACCCGAAGTCCGCCAGGAGGGGCTGGCCCTGCTCGTCGAGGAGCACGTTGGCCGGCTTGAGGTCGCGGTGCAGGATCTGGGTCGCGTGCGCGTGCTCGAGCCCGCGCGCGAGCTGAGCCGTCAGCTCGGCGGCGCGGGCCGGCGGGAGGGGCCCACGCCGCAGCTGGGCGGCCAAGGAGTCCGCGGCGAGCGGGCTGACCAGGAAGGGGTGGCCCTGATCCTGGCCGGCGTCGAGGACCGGCAGGATCGCGGGGTGAATCAGCTCGCTCAGGGCGCGCCCCTCGCGCTCGAAGCGCTCGACCTCCTCGGGGTCGTTCAGCCCGAGCAGGAGCTTGACCGCGACCTCTCGGCCGCGGCGCGGGTCGAAGGCGCGGTAGACGACGCCCATGCCCCCGCGGCCCAGCTCCTCCAGCAGCTCGTAGCCTCCGACCTCCCTCACACGCGCGCCGGGCTCAGGGCGAGCTGATCGAGCGGAACTGGCCCAGGCCCACGTCGGACATGACCTGCAGCAGGCGCGGGTTGGCTTCGCCGATCCCGATGCAGTGGATCTCGGCCTGGCGGAACAGGTTCAGCCGGATCACGTCGCGCAGGAGGTGGTTTACGAACACGTAGGGGCCGTAGTAGTTGAGCGTCGGGCTCTTGCCGCCGGCCTTGCCGGTCTCGGGGTCGCCCGAGCTGAGGTCCTGGTCGTTGCGGTCGACGGCCTCGAAGTCGTCCCAGCTGGGGGCGCCGTCGCTGAGCACGTAGATCGTCTCGATCCCCTCGCTGAAGCCGCGCTCGGCGAGGTGCTCGAGCTCGTCGAGCTGGCCGCGCTCGGTGACCTGGAAGGCGTCGAGCAGCGCGCCGTGGAGGTTGGTGTAGCCCATGAGGGTCCCGTGGGGACGGTCCGGTCCGCCGCGCTTGGCCTGGATCGCGTCCAGCTTGCGGAGCGTGAGCTTGACGTTGCGCGGCGAGGCCTCGGCCAGGCCCTGGCCGAGCAGCTCGGCGTACTGACCGAAGGTGATCACCACGTATTGCATCTTGGGGCCGAGGGCCTGGAGGCTGAGCTTGAGCGCCTCGCGGGCCGCGTCGAAGCGCGAGTGGATCCGCTCCCAGGGCAGCTTCTTGCTCAGCTCGTCCTGCTCGGGCTGGTCTCGTGGTTGGGCTGGCGGGTCGGCCTGGGGCTTGCCGCCCTTGTCGTGGCGGCGCGCGCTGCCGGTCACGGGGCGGCGCTTGATCTCCTCCTTCTCCTCCTCGGTCAGCGGCTTGAGCATCGAGTCGGAGCAGTCGATCAGGAACGCGACCCGGCTGCCGGTGCCCTCGATCCCGAAGAAGCGCGGCACGCTGCGACCTGGGCCGAGCGAGACGCTGCGCAGGCGTGTGCGCCCCGGCGTGCCCTCGGCGGCCTGGTTGGCCTGCTTGACGGCGAGCAGCTTCCGCCAGGCGTCGGCGCTCGTGTAGAGCTCCTCGACGCCGAGGGTCGTGGCCAGGCGTCGCCCGATCACCCAGGGGGTGCGCGGGAGCAGGTCGTCGCGCTCGAGCTGGTCGATCACGCGCTCGATCGCCTGGCTGAACTCGGGGGTCCCGCGCTTGCGGCCGCAGCGCGAGAGGGCCGCCGCGCAGGCCTCGACCAGGACCGCCCGGCCGAGCTCGTCCTTCTTCTTGACCTCGGGGCCGCCCTCGGCGAGGAGCGAGCTGATCGCCTTCAGGGTGGCCTCGACGCTCTCGGTGCGGGCCAGGGCGTGCAGGCTGGCCGCGCGCAGGAAGGGGTCCAGCTTGGCCGAAGCGATCGCCTCGAGCAGCGGGGCGCTGCCGGCGTGGCGAGCGCGGACGCGCTGGCCGAGATACCACAGCCAGGCGTCCTCGCGCGCGTCCTCCTTGTCGAGCCAGGTCGCCCAGGCCTCGCCGTGCTCGTCGCCGGTGAAGGACTCGGCGCTGACCCCGGCCACCAGGTAGCGGACGTGCTGCTCGGGCGGCTCGGGGCGCTTGTAGCGGCGCACGAGCTGCTTGAGCGCCTTGGGGTCGCGGGTCTTGGCCAGGGCCTCGATCGCCTTGACGCGCAGGTAGAGGGCCGGGCGCGAGATCGAGCGGCGGTAGTCCCGCAGGGCGTCGCGCAGGTCGTCGGCCGCGGCGGAGGTGCACAGACAGGTCAGGGCCAGGAGCGGGGCGAGCGAGCGAACTCGCTTCATAGGACCTCCTCGTCCAGCCAGCCTAAACCAAGCAGGGAATCCGGTGCCCGGGGAGGTCGGCTTCGCCGACGAGCCAGGAGGTCTCTGGTCGGGAGTCTTGACCTTCGAGCAGGGACTTGGCGCGTTGAAGGACACGGCCAGCGCCTCGCACGCCCCGACCTTTACCCAGCGCTGCGGCGCGCTGCGCCGAGGCGCTGTTGGTAGCCTCCCCTGCGTGAGCCACTCCCACCACCACGGACACGCCGGAGCTGGAGCCAAGCCGCTGCGCTGGGCGGCGGTGGTGTCGCTCTTGCTGGCGGGGACCAAGCTGGTGCTGGGGCTGCTGGCTGGCTCGCTCGCGGTGTTGGCCTCGGCGGCGGACTCCTTCGCGGATGCGGTGATGTCGAGCCTCAACGCCTGGGGCTACGGCTGGGCGCGCCAGCCGGCCGACGAGGGGCATCCCTTCGGGCACGGCAAGCTGGAGGGCGTGCTCTCGGTCGGCCAGGGCATGCTCCTGCTGGGGATCCTGGCCTCGCTGGTGGTGGGTTCGCTGCAGGGCCTGGTCGAAGGGCGCCCCGCGCCGAGGATCGGGCTGGCGGTCGGGACGCTGGTCGGCGGGATGATCGTCTCGGGTGGGCTGACCTGGCTGCTCTCGCGCGCGGCCGCGGGAGAGCGCTCGTTGATCCTGGAGGCCGACGCGGCGCACTACCGGATGGACTTCCTCGCCAACGTGCTCGCGATCTCGGGCTTGCTCGTGATCGGGCGCACGGGCTGGGCTTGGCTGGACCCTGTCCTGGCGCTCGCGCTGGCAGGCTTCATGGCGCCCGAGTGCCTGCACCTCTTGCGCGACGGCGGGCGGGAGCTGCTCGACGAGGCGCTCCCGGCCGAGGACCTGGCCCGGGTCAAGGAGATCCTGGGCGAGCTCGAGCTCGACTACCACGGGCTGCGCACGCGCCGCAGCGGTCCGCTGCGCTTCGTCGAGGTCCACCTGGTGCTCGACCCCACCCAGCCGCTCGGGGAGGCGCACGGCCTGGTGCAGGCGGTGGGGGACGAGATCCGCGCCGCCCTCGCTCCGGTGCGGGTCCTGGTGCACCCCGACGCGCGGGGGATGCAGGACGCGACGGACCTCTTGCTCGAGGAGGGGCCTGCGCTGGACCAGCAGGGCTACGACCACGCGCACCAGCACGACCCGAGCTGAGCCCCGTTGCGGGAGGCGCCCGCTAGGGTGAGCGGGTGGCCGAGGACCTCGACCCTGAGATCGTGCTGCGCGCCCGCGGGGGAGACTCCGTGGCCTTCGAGGCGGTGGTCACCCACTTCCAGCGCCGGGTCTACGGCTTGGCCTACCGCTTGACCTACGACGTGGAGCTCGCGCGCGACATCACCCAGGACGTGTTCCTGCGCCTCTACGAGCGCTTCGATCGCTACGACCCGGCGCGGCCCTTCACCCCCTGGTTCCTGCGCCTGGCCAGCAACTACGCGCTGAACGCGCGCCAGAAGGCGCGCCTGCGCCGCGCGGCCAGCCTGGACGCGCCCCTGGGCGAGGACGAGCCGGCGCCGGCGAGGGAGGACGAGGGGGCGCCGCAGGCGGCGGAGGTGGCGGTCGAGCGGGAGGAGGCGGCGCGGGTCCGCGCGGCGGTCCGTGACCTGGACGAGAAATACGCTGGGGTGGTGGCGCTGCACTACCTCGAGGGCTTGAGCGTCAAGGAGATCGCGGCGCGGCTCGAGCTGCCGCCGGGCACGGTCAAGATCCGGCTCTACCGCGGCCGGGATCGGCTGCGCCAGGCTCTGGAGGGGCTGGAGTGAGGGGCGCCGAGCTGCTGGTGATCCACTACCGCACGCCAGGCCTCGCGGCGGCCCTGCTGGCGGACCTGGCGCCCCTGGCTGGGGAGGCGCGCGTGCTGGTGTTCGACAACGCCTCGCTCCCCGAGACGCGCGCCCGGCTCGAGGCGGCCGCGCCCTTCGCGGAGGTCCTCAGCAGCGAGCGGAACTTGGGCTTCGCCGGGGCGGTCAACGCCGCGCTGCCGCAGCTGCGCGGGGAGCGGCTGTGGCTGCTCAACAGCGACCTGCGGATCCCCACGCCGCGGGCGTCCTTGGCCGCGCTCGAGCAGGCCCTCGCGAGCGATCCGCGAGTCGCGGCCGTGGGGCCGGCGCTGCGGGATCCGAGCGGGGCGCTCCCTCCCGGAGGGGGCGGGCGTGAGCTCGGGCTCCGCTCGGCGGCGCGTCACCTGCTCGGGCTGAACCTGCGCGACGGCGAAGGGGGGCTCTTCCTGCAGGCGCGCGCGCTGCGGGGCGGGCCCCGGCCGGTGGACTGGCTGGCGGGCGCGGCCCCCCTGCTCCGCACGGCGGCGCTGCGGCGAGTGGGTGGCTTCCCGAGCGAGTCCTTCCTCTACGGGGAGGACCTGCAGCTCGGGCGTCGGCTGCGCGGCGCGGGCTATCGCCTGCTCTTCCACCCGGGCGTCGAGCTGACCCATGTGGGGCAGGGGAGTCAACCGCAGCCGACGGGGCGCTGGGTCCAGGCGCTGCTCGAGGACCACGAGCGGCGCGCAGGGGCAGCGCCTGCCCGGGCGCTGGCGGCGCTCTTCGCGGCGGGGCTCGGCGCGCGTTGGTTGCTGCGTCGCGCGAGCGGGCACCCCGCGGCCGGGCGCCTCGGGGTCGACGCGCGCGTCGCCTTGGGCTGGGCGCGGCGGGGAGGGGCTGGGTGATCGAGCTCGGCTTCGTGCACGCGGGCGCCGAGCTCTACGGCTCGGACCGGGTGCTCCTGGACCTGGTCGCCGGCTTGGACCCCGCTCGCTTTCGCGCCCGGGTCGTGCTCCCCGAGCAGGGCCCCTTGGTGGCTCGCCTGCGCCAGGCCGGGGCCGAGGTCCGCTTCGCCTCGGTCCTCGGGATTCGCCGCGCGGAGCGCGCGCGTCCGCTGCGTTGGCTGCGGGGGGCGGCGCCAGCGCTGCAGGAGTTGGACGCGGCTCTGCGCGGGGTCGAGCTCGTGCACAGCACGACCTTGGCGGTCACGGGCGGTGCGCTCTGGGCGCGTCGTCGCGGGGTGCCACACCTGTGGCAGGTGCAGGAGATTCCACCGCGGGCGGCGGCGCGGGCCTTGGGCCCCTTGGTAGCGGCGACGAGCCAGGCGGTGTCCTGCGCGAGCGCTGCTGCCCGAGCCGCCTTGGTAAGGGGGTGGGCGGGCTTGCGCGAGCGCGTCGAGGTGATCCACCCCGGCGTGAGGGTTCCCGAGCCCGTCCCCGGGCTCCGCGAGGCCGAGCGCGCTCGGCTCGGTCTGGGCGAGGAGGACCTGGTCTTGTCCCTCGTGGGTCGCGTCAGTCCGCGCAAGGGCGCGCTCTTGGCGCTCGAGGCCCTCGAGCGGAGCGAGCTGGCGCGAGCGCAGCTCTGGATCGTCGGCGGGCCGGCGCCGGGGCACGCGGGCTATCTGGCGAGACTGAGGGCCCGAGTGGCGCGCTCTCCTCGCTGGGGCGCGGTGCGAATGCTGGGGTTCCGAGACGACGTGGCGCCGATTCACGCGGCCAGCGACGTGCTGCTGGTGCCTTCTCTACTGGACGAGGGCTTCGGCCTGGTGGCGGCCGAGGCCTTGGCTGCGCGGAGGCCCGTCCTCGCCACCGACCGCGGCGGGCTCGCCGAGGTCGTCCGTCATGAGCAGAGCGGGTTGCTCCTGCCGCCGGACGCTCGCGTGTGGGCCATCGCCCTCAGGCGCCTGGCGCGGGACGAGGCCTTGCGGGAGCGCTGGGGGGAGCGGGGTCGCCAGGACATGGCCGAGCGTTTCTCGCAGGCGCGTGCGCTGCGCGCCCACACTGCGCTCTACGAGCGTCTGGCGCGCTCCTAGTCGCGACGCAACCGGGTCCTACCTGAACGGGCGTGGGCAGATGTTGCCCACGACGAAACGAACCCCGTTCGCCCCAAGCCGAGCGCAAGCGACTTAGCGCGCTCAGGCCTGGTCCGCTGCTTGCCCACCCCAGGCCATGAGCCTCGCCCGTCGTCTCCTGCCCAACCAGGCCCACGCGATCAGCCGCCGCTGCGCGGGCCGCTGCTTCTTCCTCGTCCC
>MDTG01379024.1_pt1 | contig 15330 bp, 21 predicted proteins | sample 811421 | NCBI WGS metagenome assembly MDTG01 (sample SAMN05326645, study PRJNA326480) | marine metagenome | isolation source: seawater | place: Pacific Ocean: South East | collected 2011
GATGGTTCAGAGCATTTTGCTCTTGTTAAAGGAAATATCAAAAAAGGTGTTACACCAAGAGTCAGAGTAATTTCATCTAATGTTGTACAAAATTATTTGATTAATCAAAAATTACCGAATTCATTTGATAAAACATTAAATTATTTTAAAAAATACCAAAATTGTGTTCTTGTTTTTATTAGAGATTCTAATTTAAAATCAGTTTCTCAAACTCTTAAAGATTATAAGAATAAAGAATTTTATAATAAAGGTAATGACAAGTTAATTAGAAATTATGGAATTGGCGCACAAATAATCAAGGATTTAAAAATTAAAAATATGATATTAATAACAAAATCTCCGAAAAAAGTTATTGGTTTGGATGGTTATGGTATAAAGATTACCAAACAGGAATTAATTTAATGAAAAAAAAATATTTAATAATATTGGCTGATTATTATAAAGAAATATCTAAAGGGTTACTAAAAAGTGCTTTAAATTTTATACCAAAATCAAATAAAGTTAAAATTATTATAGTACCTGGTGTATTTGAAATACCAGTAACAATTTCAAAAAATATAAAAAAGTTTGATGCATTTATTGCCCTAGGTTGTGTTATTAAAGGTCAAACACCACACTTTGATTTTATTTCTCAAGCTACCACCCAAGCAATAATGAATTTATCAGTTGAAAATAAAAAACCAATAGGTAATGGAATAATTACATGCTTAAATATTTCTCAAGCTAGAGCTAGAAAAAAAAAAGGTGCTGAAGCAGCAAAAGCTGTTATTTCAATTTTATCTCAAAAATGAGAACTTATTTTAATCCTAAAAAAAACCCAAGAGTAATTGTAATTCAAAAATTATATGGAAAATTTTATAATGAAGATGATAGTTTAGATTTTCCGAAACATAGATTTAAAAAATTTATTAAAGATATTGTTTTAGGCACTATCGAGAGAGACGAATTGATCTTAAGTGAACTTAATAATAATCTTGGTGATGATTTTGTTTTAGAAAATCTCGATAAAGTTTTTCAAGTAATCTTAAAAGCAGCCACTTATGAATTTATGTATAAACCAAATGTATTGATAAATATAATTATTAATGAATATTTAAACTCATCAAATTTTTTTTTAAATGATTCACAAACTAAATATTTAAATGCTTTATTAGATAATGTTGGTAAAAAATTAAGATCTAGAAATGCATGAATTTAAGATAATTAAGAATTATTTTTCAAAAATTGCAAAGAATAATAAATATGCTCTAAACTTAAATGACGATGTTTTTTTTTGATAATAAAAAAAAACTAGCGATCTCAGTTGATACTTATAATATTGGAAGTCACTTTATTGATTTTACAAAACCGGAACTTGTTATAAAGAAGATTGTAAGATCTTCGATTTCAGACTTAATCTGTAAGGGGGTTTTGCCCAAATATTATTTTGTCTCAGGTTCAGGTAATAAAAAAACATTTACAAAAAAAAATTTACTTAAAATATCCAAATCTCTTAAAGAGGAACAAAAGAAATATAGATTAAAATTATGTGGTGGAGACACTACCTTTTCAAATAAATTAAGTTTTACAATTGTATCTTTAGGCTATTCAAAAAATATTATTTACAGAAATAAAGTTCAGTATGATGATGATATATATATTACAGGAAACTTAGGGGATAGTTTTATAGGACTACAAATTTTAAAAAATAAAATTAAAGTTAAAAATAACACATCTAAATATTTTATAGAAAAATATTACAAACCAGATGTTCAATTAAATTTAACAAAAAAATTATTAAATTTTGCAAATTCTTCTATTGATGTATCTGATGGACTATTTGATGATTTAAAAAAAATGGTCAACAAACAAAAGTTTAATTATACCATCTATTCTGATAAAATACCGATTTCACCTCAATTAAATAGTTTAATCAAAATTAAGAAATTAAAAAAAATTAATTTGATATCAAGTGGTGACGATTATCAGGTATTATTTACTGCAAATAAAAATAAATCTAGAATCATAGCCAAAACTTCTCAGAATACTGGAATTAAAATTACTAAAATTGGAAAAATTATATCTAATAAAAAAAAAAGTATGATAATTAATGAAAAAGGTGAGCAAATATTGCTTAAAAATAGAGGTTACATACATCAATTTTAAAAAAGTTAATTATTGTCTTTTTCAGCTTTTTTTGTATTGTCCGGGCTTAAAATTTAACAACCATCAACTATAAGGTTTATATGAGTGCTACAATAGAAACAATTTTATTATATACAATTGCGGCTGGTTTTTTATCAATCATTTACGGATATTTAACTGGAAAAAATATATTAAATTTAAGTCCAGGAAATACTAAAATGCAGGAGATTGCTTCAGCTATTCAAATAGGAGCTAAAGCTTATCTAACCAGACAGTATAAAACGATATCTATAGTTGGTGTAGTTGTTTTAGTTATTGTTAGCATTGCTTTCAGTCCTTTAGTGGGACTTGGATATTTAATTGGTGCAGCATTATCTGGAATAGCAGGTTATGTAGGAATGTTAGTTTCTGTTGAAGCTAATGTAAGAACTGCTGAAGCATCAAGAAAAGGATTAGCTCAAGGTCTTTCGGTTGCTTTTAAATCAGGGGCTGTTACTGGAATGTTGGTTGCTGGTTTGGCACTTTTAGCAATAGCTGTTTATTATTATTTATTATTAAAATTTAACGTTAATGAAAGAGAAATAGTTAATGCTCTTGTAGCACTAGGTTTTGGTGCATCATTAATATCTATTTTTGCTCGATTAGGTGGTAGAATTTTTACCAAAGGTGCTGATGTTGGTGCAGATTTAGTAGGAAAAGTTGAAGCAGGAATTCCAGAAGATGATCCTCGAAACCCAGCTGTAATAGCTGATAACGTTGGTGATAATGTAGGTGATTGTGCAGGAATGGCGGCTGATTTATTTGAGACTTATGCCGTTACAATAGTAGCCACTATGGTCTTGTCATCTATTTTTTTTATTGGTGATTTAAATATGATGATTTATCCTCTCACAATTGGCGCATCTTGTATAATAACATCAATAATAGGAACCTTTTTTGTAAAGTTAGGGAGAAACAAAAATGTAATGAATGCTTTATATAAAGGTTTCATAGTTTCTGCTATTGCATCTTTAATTATTTTATGGCCAGTAACTGATTTTGTCGTTGGTTTTTCAAATGAATATACAATCAATGATAAATCTTTTAATGGTATGAGTTTATATTATTGCGGTGTTATCGGATTACTTATTACTGGATTGTTAATTTGGATCACAGAATATTATACTGGAACAAATTATAGACCTGTTAAATCTGTAGCTTTATCCTCAACTACAGGTCATGGAACTAATGTTATTCAAGGTTTAGCTATATCAATGGAAGCTACAGCTATACCTGCATTAATTATAGTTGCGGGAATTTTAGTTACTAATTCAATAGCTGGACTTTTTGGTATTGCTATAGCGGTTACTACAATGCTCGCATTAGCTGGCATGGTAGTCGCTTTGGATGCGTATGGCCCAGTTACAGATAACGCAGGTGGTATAGCTGAAATGTCTAATTTGCCAAAAAATGTTAGAAAAACAACTGATTCACTTGATGCTGTTGGAAATACAACAAAGGCTGTAACTAAAGGGTATGCAATCGGTTCTGCAGGTTTAGGAGCTTTAGTGTTATTTGCAGCTTATACAGAAGATATAAAACATTTTTCTAAAGATGCTGGTTCTGCACTAGAAGGTATTGTTGTAACTTTTGATTTATCTAATCCATATGTTGTAGTTGGTTTACTGATTGGTGGAATGTTACCTTATTTATTTGGTTCTATGGGAATGCAAGCTGTTGGAAGAGCAGGTGGAGCTGTTGTTGTCGAAGTTAGAAGACAATTTAAAAAATATCCTGGAATTATGAAAAGAAAACAGAAACCAGACTATGCAAAACTAGTAGATTTATTGACAGTCGCCGCAATAAAAGAAATGATAATTCCATCCCTTTTACCTGTTTTGTCACTAGTAATACTTTATTTCATAATTTTATTAATTGGAGGACAAGTTGCTGCTTTATCAGCTGTCGGTGCAATGTTGTTGGGAGTTATTATAACCGGATTGTTTGTGGCTGTGTCGATGACAGCTGGAGGCGGTGCTTGGGATAATGCAAAAAAATATATTGAAGATGGTAATCATGGTGGAAAAGGCTCAGAAGCACATAAAGCTGCTGTTACTGGGGATACTGTAGGTGATCCTTACAAAGATACAGCTGGACCAGCAGTAAATCCAATGATTAAGATTACAAATATTGTTGCCTTATTGCTTTTAGCCGTTATTGCTGGATAATTAATTTTTGATCCTCTTTTTTCCGAGAGGATCATCAATTTTCTGTCTTAATGAAGATAAGAAAGTGTTAACAAAAGATCTTTTTGTATAATTAAGACTAGTTTGATTTTCATCAAATCTTAAATTATTCATATCATCTTTGTTGTAGAATTGTTTGCTTAATAAAATTCCAGTGTTATCTATTTCAAGGACCAAAACATTATTTGTAATAAGTTTTTTTTTCCCTAACTTAGTTAATTTTGAGCTACTTGTTTTTCTTTCAATATAAATAAAAACATCATTATCAAAAGTACTTTTTGTTGACGGGGGGCCTATTAATTTAATAATATCATTCTTATTAGTAGAATTTATTTTGAGTTTTGCTTGTTTTTTCTCTAAATTGTGGACTCCATGATGTTGAACAACTTTATTTAAGGAACAACTTGCTAAAAAAAACAATGTAAGTATTAATATTTTTTTCATGAAAAATAATTACTTAGATATTTATAATAATTTCATCAAATTAACTACTAATAAATCTTTATATAAAGGCTTATTAGGTAAACAGGATGATTTTTCAGATCGATTAACTTTATTTCTTATACATTTTGCCTTTTTCTTAAAAGAATATAAGAATTTAGAAAATCAAAAAATACTACAAGAGATATATGATTTTATTTTTAGACAATTAGAATTGAGCATTAGAGAAATTGGATATGGTGATCAATCAATTAATAAAAAGATGAAAGATTATATAAATATATTTCATGGTATAGTTTCAGAGATACATTTTTGGAATAAACTAGAGTATTCTGAAAAAGAGAAAAAAATTTCATTATTTTTAACTAATTTTAAGGATATAGGGTATTTAATTGGTTATTTTGAGGATTTTAGAAAAAATCTTGCAAAAAAAAATTTGAAATCTTTTTTAAAAAGTGTAAGTAAACAATAATTATGGCAGTTCCAAAACGTAAACAAACACCTTCAAGAACAGGCATGAGAAGATCTCAAAATATGAAGTTTTCTGCTAAAAATGTAATTGAAGATAAAAAATCTGGTGAATATAGACTTTCTCATCATTTAGATTTAAAAACTGGAATGTATAAAGGTCGACAAGTTTTAGACCCTAAAGAATAATTTGTTAATTCTGTATGTCAGAAATGATTAAAATTGCAGTTGATGCAATGGGTGGTGATAATTCACCTAAAAAGATTATTGATGGAATTATCCACAATCATCAATCAAATAAAAATAATTTTTATAAAATTTTTGGTAATAAAAAAGTAATTGAAAATTTAATTGGTTTAAAAATTAACAATAACAATTTTGAAGTAATAAATACATTAAATAAAGTAAGCAGTGAAGATTCTCCGTTAGAAGCTGCAAAAAGGGGAAAGGATACAAGCATGTGGCTTGCTATCGAGAGCGTAAAGAATAAAGATTCTGATATTGTGATATCAGCAGGAAATACAGGTGCATTACTTGTAATTTCTAAATTGAATTTAAAAATGATAGAAAATATTGACAAACCTGCATTATCTGCATTATGGCCAAATAAAAAAGGCATGAGTGTAGTGTTAGATTTAGGTGCTAATATTGAATGTAGTCCAAAAAATTTATTTGATTTTAGTATAATGGGAGCTTCATTATATAGATCTCTTTATTCAAATGTACCCAATGTCGCATTATTAAATATAGGTTCGGAAGAATTAAAAGGTAATGAAATTATCAAAGAAACATTTAAGTTACTTAATGAAAAGCAAATTAAAGACTTTAATTTTTCTGGCTACATAGAAGGTAATGAATTAATGAATGGTGATGTTGACGTAATAGTTTCTGATGGTTTTACTGGTAATGTTGCTTTGAAAACAGCAGAAGGAACAGCAAATTTTATTACAGATGAATTAAAAAAAGCTTTAAGAGGAAATATAATTGGTAAAATTTCGTCTTTGTTAAATATATCCAACTTAAAAAAATTTAAAAAAAGATTAGATCCAAGGCTTTACAATGGTGCAATTTTTATAGGTTTAGACTCGCCAGTTGTAAAAAGCCATGGAGGAACTGACTATATCGGATTCTCGAATTCTCTTGATGTTTGTAGTAAAATAATCAAAGGTAATTTAATAGAAAAAATTAAAAATAATATTTAATATGCGAAGTAACTTAACTAAAAAAGATTTAGTTAATTTAATATATATGCAATTAGGTTTTTCTAAACAAATTTCTGAAAATTTAATTGATGATTTTTTTCAAACTATAGTTTCAAATTTACAAAATGAAAAAATTTTAAAAATTTCAAATTTTGGAACATTTTCAATTAGAAAAAAAAAATCAAGAATAGGAATGAATCCAAAAACTAAAGAAAGAAAAATAATTTCAGAAAGAAACGTGGTTTTATTCAAACCTTCTAAAGAGTTTAAGAAATTTGTTAATTTAAAAAAAGATGAATAGTAAAACCGAAAAAGCATATAAAACAATTGGTGAAGTGACAAAATTGCTAGATTTAAAGAAAAAAAATAAATCAAACCCAGCATATATAGTTAGATTTTGGGAAAAACAATTTAAACAGGTTAAGCCAATTGTTTTAAACGGAAATAGACGTTACTATGATCAAAAAAATATCAATATATTAAAAAAAATTAAGTTTTTGTTGAAGGATCAGGGTATGACTATTAAAGGGGCCAAAAAAGTACTTGATACTAACCAATCTAATATCCTTGACGAAATTTCAAATAAATCTATAAGAACTGATAATTTAAAAAATAAATTAATTAAGATATCTAAAATAATTAAAGAATTAAAAGCAGATAAATAATATGGCAAAAAAAACACATGTTAAAGTTAGATTAGTTCCTGAAGCAAAACCTGACAGTCCATTTTTTTATTATGTAAAAAAGCCAGCAGGTGGAGAAAAAGCTAAAGTAAAATTAAAAGTAAAAAAATATAACCCTGCTTCTAGAAAACACGAAATTTTTGTAGAAAAAAAATTACCACCACACAGTAAATAATTATTTTTTTTTAAAATTTTCCCTTTCATAATTTATGTAAGACCAGATCATATTTTTCCATATACGATTTGTTATTTTAGGGTCAATTTTAAGCTTTTTTGATTTAGTATGAATTTTTTTGAGTATAAAATTTATTCTTTTATTGTCTACTATCTCACTTTTAAATTCTTTTAATTTTAAAACTTCTTTTACAAGATTTGTTCTATATTTTATCAAAGATAAAAATTTATTGTCTAATTTATCTAGTTTTGATCTAATAATATCTAATTTTTTTCTGTTTTTTGGCGACATTTAATTTATTGGATTAATTAATAATTATTATATTTATTTAACCATGTACAGTCCGAATAATCATTTAAATCATCAGCTTAAAATTTGGATGATTGTATTATTATCAATGATTATACTCATTATCTTAGTTGGAGGTCTTACAAGACTAACTGACTCTGGCCTATCAATTACTTCATGGGAATTATTTATTGGAGTATTTCCTCCAATTTCAAAAGAAAAATGGTTAGATTATTTTGAACTTTACAAGACAATACCTGAATATAGTGAACAAAATTACAATATGACTTTAAAAGAATTTAAAATTATCTTTTGGTGGGAATGGGCACACCGTCAATTAGGTAGATTAATTGGATTAATTACAATCATTCCTATGATCTATTTTACATTTAAAACTGGTTCGTGGATTATAAAAAAATATGGAATAATTTTCTTACTTATTTGTTCTCAAGGATTTATTGGCTGGGATATGGTATCAAGTGGATTGACTGAAAGAATAGATGTCAGCCATTACAGATTATCAGTTCATCTAGTCATGGCTTTCATAATATTGTCAATAGTCTTTTGGAAAGTTCTTAGATTAATTAATTTAAAAACATATAATGTTTCATTCAACTTATATCCAATTAAATTATTTCTTATTCTAATATTCATACAATTAATAATTGGTGCATTTGTATCTGGTATGGATGCTGGAAAAGTTTATAACACATGGCCATTAATGGGCTCTTCATATTTTCCTGATGATAGTAATATTGTTGAATTTTTAAACATTGATGTTTTTGATAATCCTTCTTTAGTTCAATTTATTCATAGAAACCTAGCATATTTAATATTCTTAGTTTATTTCTATGTATTGTTTTTTTTTCTAATAGAACGAAATCAAAAAATAATAAAACCAATTATTATTATCGGATTAAGTTTGATGTTGCAAATTGGACTAGGTATTTTAACTATTTTATCTGGAGTAAAAATAATTTATGCATCTTTACACCAGATAAATTCAATTTTAATAATTCTTTCAACTTTATATCTTCTTTATATTTTGAGATACAAAGAAAAAACTAACTAACAGCTTTTAAATCACCCTTAGAAGATTTATTTAAAGCCTGGTCTAAATCCTCAATAATATCATCAATATGTTCAATACCTATACATAGTCTTACATAACTTTGTGTAACACCTGATGCTGCAAGTTCTTTTTCATTTAATTGACTATGAGTAGTACTAGCTGGATGGATGGCTAAGCTTCTTGCATCTCCTATATTGGCAACATGATAAAACATTTTTAAAGATTCAATAAATCTTTTACCAGCTTCGATTCCACCTTTAAGCTCGATTCCAACCATAGGACCATTTCCACCTTTTAAATATTTTTTTGCTCTATTTGAAATAAGCTTATCGTGTTCAGTTGAATAAATAACTTTAGCTACTTCTTTATGTTTTTTAAGAAATTCAACAACTCCATTAGCATTGCTACAGTGTTGTTTCATTCTTAAAGCAACTGTTTCAAGACCTTGAATAATTGCAAATGCATTATCTGGAGCTAAAGCAGAACCTAAATCTCTTAATAAGCAAACTCTTGCTCTAACTGCAAATGGAACATTGGCACCAGTTAATTCTGGTACAGCTTTACCCCAAATTACACCACCATAACTAGCATCTGGTTCATTAAACAGTGGTTGTCGTTTTGGATCTGAAGTCCAATCAAAATTTCCACTGTCAACAATACTTCCTGCTACAGCAGTACCATGCCCACCTATATATTTTGTAAGTGAGTGTATTACTACAGCAGCTCCATGTTCAATTGGTTTACATATAACTGGTGCCGCTGTGTTATCCATTATTAATGGTATGTTGTATTTTCTTCCAATATCTGAAACTTCCTTGATAGGGAAAACTCTTAAGTATGGATTAGGTAATGTTTCTCCATAAAATGCTCTAGTTTTATCATCTATTAAGTTTTCAAAATTTTTAGGTTCAAGAGGATCTGCATATCTTATTTCTATACCAAGTTTACTAAGTGTATGAGTAAACAGAGATACAGTACCACCATAAAGATCTGTAGAACTAATTATGTTATCACCAGCTTGAGCTACGTTTAAAATTGCAAAAGTTGAAGCTGTTTGTCCTGATGACACAGACAAACAAGCCAGCCCTCCCTCTAAAGCAGCAATTCTTTTTTCCAAAACATCGTTTGTAGGGTTCATTATACGTGTATAGATATTTCCAAACTCCTTTAGAGCAAATAGGTTTGCTGCATGCTCAGTGCTGTTAAACTGATATGATGTTGTTCGATATATTGGTACAGCCACAGAATTTGTAGCAGGATCGCTTCTATAATCACCACCATGAATTGCTATTGTTTCCGGATTATTTCTTTTTGTACTCATTTTTACTCCTTTTTTAGTGCTTTGACGTTTGTAAGGCGCACAATATAGTTCAAATGCCTACCGATTATTTATAAATGAAAATTCCTTTTTAGCAGTTATATGCCCGCAATAGGATCAAATCGGCTATTAATAACTATCAGAATATTAACTTTTTACAAGGGAAATATAAAATTGACTTTGATATTTTTAATAGTATTAATCCTGGCACATGACAAAATTCTTAAAAAAAGACCAACTTGTGTCAAACTGGTATGAAATTGACGCTAAAGATGCTGTAGTTGGAAGGCTTGCAACGATAATTTCCAAAATTATTCGTGGCAAAAACAAAACTACTTTTACACCTCATATGGACGATGGAGATTTTGTTATAGTTAAAAATATTGAGCAAGTGAAATTTACTGGAAAAAAATTTCAAAATAAAAAATATTATAAACATACTGGATATCCCGGGGGCATTAAAGAAATAACACCTGAAAAACTGTTTGAAAAAAAACCAGGCGAAGCTCTTAAACTAGCAGTTAAGAGAATGTTGCCAGGAGGTGTGTTAGGAAAAAAACAACTTACAAAACTTAAAATTTATACTGGAAATGAACACCCACATTCATCACAAAATCCAAAAATAATAGAAATTAATAAACTAAATAATAAAAATATAATTAGAAATTAAAATGGAAAATATCCAAGAAACATCAAAAAAAAAGAAATTAGATTTAGATTTTAAAGATTGTAAATATGCTACTGGCAGAAGAAAAACTTCTATAGCCAAGGTTTGGGTTAAAAAGGGCACAGGAAAAATTTATGTTAACGGAAAACTTTATAATCAGTATTTCGTAAGTGAGAGTCATAAAATGCAAATTACAAGACCTTTTGAAATTATAAATCAATCAACAGCTTATGATGTAAGATGTAGCGTTAAAGGAGGTGGACACACTGGACAAGCTGGAGCTCTAGTACATGGAATTTCGAAAGCACTAGTGCTTTTTGATGAAAAATTTAAGTCTACATTAAAAACTGAAAAACTCACTACCAGAGATTCAAGAGCTGTTGAAAGAAAAAAACCTGGTAGAAGAAAAGCTAGAAGAAGCTTTCAATTTTCTAAAAGATAATTTTTTTTTTCTTTTTATTTGTTATAATAAAAAATGTCTAAGCTTAATATATTAGTAGCTGGTTCCACTGGATATATTGGTGTTCAATTAATAAAATTATTAGTTAATCATCCATATGTAAAAATAAAATATTTATGTGGTAATACATCTGTTGGAAAAAATATATCATTTTATGATAATTCTTTAAAAAATAAAAAATTACCTAAAATTGTTAAATTTAAAAAAAATTTTTTAAATGAAGTCGATGTAATTTTTACCGCATTACCCAATGGTGAAGCTCAAAAATTATCTAAGTATATATTGAAAAAAAATACCCTTATAGATCTTGCAGCTGATTTTAGATTGAAAAAAGCCTCTGAGTATTTAAAATGGTATAAACAAAAACATAAATCACCAGATAAAATTATTAATTCTATTTATTCCTTACCAGAAATTACTGGTTTAGAAATAAAAAAATATAAAATAATTGCTTGCCCAGGGTGTTATCCAACTTCAATACTTTTACCATTAATACCACTTATAAAGAAAAAACTAATTAAATTTAACAACATTATAATAGACTCTAAATCTGGATATTCTGGAGCTGGACGCACTGTCCATCAAAAATTTAAATATAAAAACTTATATGAATCCATAAGTGCTTATGGAGTTGGATTTCATAGACATAATTCTGAAATTGAACAAATGATAAAAAAATTTACTAATAAAAAATTCAACTTTATTTTTACTCCACATTTATCTCCAATGTTTAGAGGAATCTTAAGCACTATTTATGTTGATTTAAACAAAGGTATTAGCACAAAAAAAATTCATAATTTTCTAACTAATTTTTATAAGACACATAAATTTGTTAAAATTTTAGGATATAACTCAACATTAAGCACAAATGATGTTATTAATACTAACTATTGTCATATTTCAGTGTGTAAAACTAAATATGGTAATAAATTAATTTTGTTATCTGCTATTGATAATTTAATTAAAGGTGGGGGTGGCCAAGGAATTCAAAATATGAATATATTGTACAACTTTAAAGTGGAAGAAGGTTTAAAGTGAAAAAATTTTTAATTTTATTAATTTTAGTAACTGGATGTACTTCTTATGAAAACAATAAAAAGTCAAAAATTCCAAATATTGATTTTTCAGATAATCTAGCGATTGAAGATTTCAAAAATAAACTCAAAGACTATGCTATTAAAAGTAAATATCCCAACATAGATGATTAAATGAATCAAAATTTTAAAATTGTAATCGCAGGTTTGGGGCAAATTGGAAATTATTTGTACAGAGAATTAAATTTAAAAAGAAAAGATATTGAAACTAAAAGTGGAAAAAAAATTAAAATTGTTGGTATATCTGCAAAAAACAAAAATAAAAAAAGAAAATATAAGATTAATAAAAATATTTTTTTTAATAATCCATTTGAACTTATCAAATTAAATCCAGACATTCTCATTGAAGCAATAGGTCAATCAGATGGAATTTCAAAAAAAATAGTTGAAAAAGCTTTAAATAATAAAATACATGTAATTACTCCAAACAAAGCACTAATTGCTAAACATGGAAATTATTTAGCAAAAATTGCAGAGAAAAATAATGTTAATTTAGAATTTGAAGCTTCTGTTGCAGGTGGAATACCTATACTTCGTGCTATTAAAGAAAGTTTAACAACTAATCGAATTTATAAAGTTTCTGGAATCTTAAATGGAACAACAAATTATATCTTGTCTGAAATGGAAAATTCAAATCAAGATTTTAAAAAAGTTTTACACAAGGCACAAAAATTAGGTTATGCGGAACCATCCAATCCTAAACTTGACTTAAATGGATACGATGCGTTTGCAAAAGTAAGAATTTTATCATCATTAAGCTTTAATTCAAAAATATCTTCTAATAAATGTTTGATGGAAGGTATAGAAAATATTAATTTAAAAGATATTAAGATCGCCAACCAACTTGGTATGAGAATTAAGTTATTAGGATTAACAGAATTAATAAATGGAAAACTTTTTGAACGAGTTCATCCATGTCTTGTTGATAAAAAGTCATATATTGGCAATGTTAATGGTGTAATGAATGCAGTAATCATAAACGGAATACCTGTAGGTGAAAGTATTTTACAAGGCGAGGGTGCTGGTCCGGGGCCAACGTCATCATCATTACTATCTGATTTAATGTCAATATTAAGAGGCAACATTAATAAACCATTCGGTATATCCTCAAATAAACAGAAAAAAATTAAATTTTACAATTTAGATAATTACTCTAATTCTTTATATTTAAGATTTGAAGCTAAAGATGTGCCTGGCGTCATGTCAAAAATCACTGATAGATTAGCTAAATTTAAAATTTCTATTAAAAGATTAATACAAACTCCTGATCATAAATCTTCCAAAGCCACTATAGTAATGATTACACATAAAACTACAGAATCTAATATTAGAAATTGTTTAAAAGTATTTAATAAAGATAATGGTAATTTGAGATTTGCAACATTAATTAGAATTTTTAGTTAATGATAATTAAAAATAATATTAATTAATGAAATTAGAAGAAAAACTTAAGAATAAATATTTATATTCCAAAAAATTTAATTTTTTTAAATTTTTATATTTTTTTTATCAATTATTAAAATCGAAAAAAATTTTAAAAAATAAAGTTTTTTATTCTAATTGGGGAGTTGATATGATGGCTGACGATTTTTTTAAAAAAAAGAACAATGGAATTTACATTGATGTTGGATGTCATCAACCATTATTAAATAACAATACATATCGTTTATACAAAAGAGGCTGGACGGGAATTAACATAGATCTAGACTTTAACACTGTAGAATTGTTCAATTTTTTTAGAAAAAAAGACTTAAACGTACAAGCAGCAGTATCTGATACAATTCAGGAAAAAAATCTCTATTTTTTTCACAATAGGTCGGCCGTAAATACGTTGTCAAAAGAAACAGGCTCAAAATGTAAAGAAATTCGAAAGATTAAAACAACAACCTTAAATCACATAATTGAAAATAGTAAATTTAGAGATTCTAAAATAGACTATATTTCTATCGATGTTGAAGGTCATGAATTAAATGTTTTATCAGGCTTAGATTTTAAAAAATATCAACCAAAGTTAGTTGTGCTTGAATTTATAAATCCACACATTAAGGAATTTTATGAGCAAAAAATTTACAGTATACTAGACTCAGATATTAATAAATTTATGGAAAATGAAAATTATAGATTAGTTAATTGGATACATGATGATCTTGTTTATATTTCAAATAAAATAAGTATTTAATTTTTATAGAATGGATATTTTAGTCAAACTTTTTGAGGTTTTATTTCCCGTTTTTTTTGTTGTTGGAATTGGTTACTACCTTGGTAAAAAAAATCCAAAAATTGACACAACATTTATTACCAATTTTGCAGCAAATATAGGTACTCCCGCAATGATTATATATGCTTTAAATCCTATAAATATTTCATTTAATATTTTTATAAGTTATTTTTGGTATTATTTAATTGCCATTGGTGCATTTATTATTACAGGTATCATTATTCTCTATTTGATAAATACTAAAGATATTATTAGAGAACTTCCTCCATTAGCTATGCCCAACACTGGTAATATGGGTTTACCAATATGTCTATTTGCTTATGGCTCGCAAGGCCTTGGTGTTTCAGCAGCTATATCTGCCCTAATTATCTTATGCCACTTTACATTAGGAGTATTTTTAGCAGATAGAAAATTCAGTTTAAATGTTATTACTAAGAGCCCACCTTTTTATGCAATAATAATCTCTGTATTTTTACTTTATAACGAACTAGAACTCCCACAATTTGTTGAAAATACTACTTCACTTTTGATGTATGCAACTATATTTCTTATTTTAATGTCTTTAGGGATAGCTTTAACAAGACTAAAGGTTTTTTCTTTAAATAGAGCAATTATTTCATCTATTGGACGAGTAATTATTGGCCCTATAATTGGGTATTTACTAATTATTTATTTTAATTTAGAAGGTTTTGCAGCCGGTGTATTATTAATTCAATGTTCAATGCCTAGCGCTGTTCTAAATTATTTAGTGGCTTCAATATATTCACCTAAAAAAGTTGTTGATAGTGTCGCTAGCACTATTGTTGTGTCAACATTAATGTCATTTATAACTATTCCAATCGTTGTATTCTTTGCTTTAAAATACTTTAATTAATCTATATCCTTCTTATAAAAA
>MDTG01022454.1_pt1 | contig 15329 bp, 10 predicted proteins | sample 811421 | NCBI WGS metagenome assembly MDTG01 (sample SAMN05326645, study PRJNA326480) | marine metagenome | isolation source: seawater | place: Pacific Ocean: South East | collected 2011
AAACCCCTACATCCTGATCCACGAAAAGAAGCTTTCCAACCTGCAGGCCATGCTGCCCGTGCTGGAAGCCGTGGTGCAGGCCGGTCGCCCGCTTCTCATCATCGCTGAAGACATCGAAGGCGAAGCGCTGGCGACTCTCGTGGTCAACAAGCTGCGTGGCGGCCTGAAGGTTGCTGCCGTAAAGGCACCGGGCTTCGGTGACCGTCGCAAGGCCATGCTGCAGGATATCGCCATCCTGACCAACGGCGAGATGATCTCCGAAGATCTCGGCATCAAGTTGGAAAACGTCGGTCTGTCCATGCTGGGCGAAGCCAAGACCGTCACCATCGACAAGGATAACACCACCATTGTCGACGGTTCGGGCGACGCCGAAGCCATCAAGGCCCGCGTCGAGCAGATCCGTGCGCAGATCGATACGACCTCGTCCGACTACGACAAGGAAAAGCTGCAGGAGCGTCTGGCCAAGCTGGCTGGCGGTGTTGCGGTGATCAAGGTTGGCGGCGCTTCAGAAGTCGAAGTGAAGGAACGCAAGGACCGTGTCGACGATGCCCTGCACGCTACCCGTGCGGCAGTGGAAGAAGGCATTGTCCCCGGCGGCGGTACGGCACTGCTCTACGCCACAAAGGCGCTGGAAGGCGTCGCTGGCGAAAACAATGACCAGACCCGCGGTGTGGAAATCGTTCGCCAGGCCATCATGGCTCCGGTGCGCCAGATTGCCACCAATGCCGGTCATGACGGTGCCGTGGTATCGGGCAACCTGCTGCGCGAAGCCGACGAAACGATGGGCTTCAACGCTGCAACCGACACCTATGAAAACCTCCTGGCTGCCGGCGTTGTCGACCCGACCAAGGTCGTTCGCACCGCCCTTCAGGACGCAGCCTCGGTTGCCGGCCTGCTGATCACTACCGAAGCGGCTATCGCGGAAATCCCCGAAGACAAGCCCGCCGGTGGCGGCATGCCCGACATGGGCGGCATGGGCGGTATGGGCGGCATGGGCTTCTAAGCCACACGCTCACCGTCATATCGACGAACAGAAACGGGGTCGGAGGGAGCAATCCTTCCGGCCCCTTTTCTTTTGCCGCCGTGCCGCGGGGCGTTTGACACCGGACCGGTATTCGCCTTCTCTGCAAAAAAGGGGGTTCCGGGGCATGACAGAATTGACGAAGCCGCCGCGTGTGATCGGCCTTCCGGGAGCCACCCTGCTCAATCTAAACGGCGTGGTTGGCGCAGGCATCTTCGCATTGCCCGCATTGCTGTATGCCGGGGCTGGCAGTCTGGCCCCGGTGGCCATCCTTGCCTTCGCCTTGCTGACGTGTTCGGTCGTGGCGGTGTTCGGCAAGCTGAGCCAGCTGTTCAATCAATCCGGCGGCAGCCAGCTATACATCGAAACAGCATTCGGACGGTTCGCCGGGTTCGAGGCCGGTTGGTGCATGCTGGGGGCCAACATCGCCGCGCGCGCGGCCAATTTCCACGTCATCGTATCCTATCTTGCGGCGGTATTCCCGGTGTTTGACGATCCGGCCCTGCGCATGGCCACGATCCTTGCGTTGATCCTCGTATTCACGCTGCTGGCTATCTCTGGCACGCGCCGCTCCATCGGTGCGCTTTGGATAGGCACCGTCCTGAAACTCACGCCAATCCTGCTGCTGTGCGCGGTCGGACTGATTGTGAACGGGTTGCCGGCCACCTATGTCGCCCCGCAGTTCAGCGAAGTCGAGGCGACTGCGTTACTGCTCGCCTATGCATTCTCGGGAGGCGGTGTCTCCACCATCTCCGCGGGCGAGACGAAGAACCCGCAACGCACCGTCGTCTGGTCGATGTATATCAACCTGGCTATCGTCGCGGCGCTTTATGCGTTGGTGCTGCTGGCCTATGTCGCCATCGCGCCGGAGGGAGCAAGCGCGGACAGGCCGCTGGCCTCTGCCGGTGAAGCCCTGTTTGGGCCGTGGGGCGGCGTGCTGATCGCTGTAGCAGCGATATTTTCCATCGGCACGGGCCAGCTCAACTACTTTGTCACAATGCCGCGCATTTTCTATGCGATGGGGTGTCGCGGGCTGTTGCCCGCCCGGTTTGCAAGCATTTCCGAACGGTTCGAGACGCCCTCGTTTGCCATTGCGGTTTACGCCTTGATTGTCGCTTTCCTTGCCATCAGCGGTACGTTCCAGTCGCTTGCTGCACTGATGGTGGCGGCAGAGGCGCTGGTGGTAATCGGGGGGATCGTGTCCTTTGTGATGATGTGGCGCCGCAATGTCGGCGCGCTGGGTGATGAACTGGGCCGGGTTTGGGTGGCGATTGTCGCTGTAGCGATGTTGTTCGAGCTATGGTTGCTGGCGCAGGTGCCGTTGAGTGCCGCCATCCCCACAATCGGGATCCTGTTTGTCGGCGGCCTTGCCTACTTGCTGGCCCGGCGGAACGGCGGCGATGTGGAACCCATCGCAATCCGCCCGGCGTAGCAGCGGCAACGGGCACGCACATCACTCCCCCGGTGTTGGGGTGGCCGGGTTGACCGTGCCTTCGAACTCCGGGATGGGTCGCGTTTCGGCCTCGGCCTGCGTCGCGGCCACGTCGTTTGCGTCGATATCCTCCAACAGCCAGCGCATCTGGTCGATCTCGCGGCGCTGGGCGCGGATGATGTCGTTAGCCAGCTTGCGCACGCGCACGTCCTCGATCCCTGCACGCTCACTGGTCATGACGGCGATGGAGTGGTGCGCGATCATGGCCGACATGCAATTGTTGTCGTGGTGCAGCCCGTTATCGTGCGCCCCGTCCCTGAACAGGTAGACGCGTGATCCGGGCGCTCCTGCTTGCGCCAGTCGCGCTGATCGCGGCGCCCGCCGCCGCCGGGGACGACCCCGACGGCGTGGCTGTTTTGCTGGGCCTGCGCTTCTGGTTCTAAGGCAGGCTGGCGCTTAGCCGCCCGTGCGGCTTTCCTTGACTGTTTCCCGTACATCGTCGCTCCAGGTGACGGGATACTGCGTCTGCGGATTGAACACGCCATCGCGATAGCTGGTCGCTTCGGCTGCGGCGATTTCGGCAGCAGTCAGGTGCTCGCTCGGCTCCAGCGCAAACACGTCGATCCCGCGGGCGATCTCGGTCGCGTAGATGCGACCGTTATACCAGTAGGCAGACCAGTATCCCGCGGTGATGAGCTGATCCTTGTCGATCGGTCCGCGGTCGAAATAGGCGATCTCCGTCGGATTGGCGGGATCGGTAAAGTCGATCACCGATATGCCGCCCTGATACCATGCCTGCACGAAGATGTTGCGCCCGGGCACGGGAATGATCGATCCGTTGTGCGCGACGCAGTTTTCCGTGGCACCCTGCGGCGCGGGCAGTTTGAACGTGCCGCGATATTCCAGCTGGCCATCGACAATCGCATAGAACGCATTGGCGCCCCAGTTCTGCGGATCGCTGGCCTGGCAACGCGGGCGGCCGCCACCGCCCCACTCGTCGGTAAACAGCACCACGTCGCCAGCGTTGTTGAAAGTGGCGGAATGCCAGTAGGCGAAGCCGGGATCGACCACCTCGTCCATCCGCACCGGATTGAGCGGATCTGAAATGTCGAAGATGATACCGTTGCCCGAACAGGCGCCTGCAGCAATATTGCGTGCCGGAAACACAGTGATGTCGTGGCACTGGTCCGTTCGGCTTGTCCGCTGCGTTTCTGCGCCGTGATCGCCGCCCTGCCACAGCCCGGCCAGCCGCCCCGTTTCGGGATCGGCAAACACTCTGGGGCTGGACAGGATGCGCGCCGCGCCCGGATTGGCGAGCGGAATTTCGATAACGTCGATGCTGAAAAGCGCGGTTCGCTCGTCGCCCGGCGTATCGCCGTAGCAGAATGCCAGTTCTTCGGTTTCACGAACCGGACCCGTGCCCGAATTGTACACGATGAGGCTGTCGGCGCTCTGCGTGACGATGGAATGGGTGTGGCTGCCACGGCAAGTTTGCACCTGACCGACCTGGCGCGGACGGGTGATATCGGAAATGTCGAAAATGCGCAGGCCGCGAAAGCGCTCCTCACTCACCCGTTCGGTCACACCCTGCAATCCGCAATCGACGCGGCCGCGCGTTTCCTCCACGCTCATGATCAGGATGTTTCCGGCTATGGACACATCGCCTTGCCCGCCGGGACACACCACCGAACTGAGCAGTTCCGGCACCCCGTCCTCGCCCAGGCGATAGGCGTTGAACCCGTGGTAATTGCCGGCCACCATCAGATCGCCGGAAAAGGCCATATCGGTGTTAGAGAAGGTCAGCATCCCGCCGCGCTCTGCAAACCGAGGCTTCTCCTTTTCCCCCTCTTCCTCTTCCCGTGGATCGGCCCCGGCAATGGTGTGGCCCGCGTGATCCTGTGCGGCGGGGGCTGCGTCTCCGGCCCCGGTTTCTTCTGCTTCGCCAGTGTCGATGCGCGGGCGCAGCCCTGCCGGACTTTCGGGATCGAAGAAGCCCGCTGGCTTGCGCAGAAACGCCACATGACGAAGATTGCTGATTGCCTCTTCCGCATCGAACACGCCTGCCGCCAGCGTGGCACGCGGATCGTCCGACAGGCTGGCCAGGAAGGCGTTCATCCGCTCGATCTCGGCGTTCTGGTCATTTACAACTTCGCTGGTGAATTCGTACATGACCGGATCGGCAGCCGTGCCGCGCTGGCGATGCAGTTCCTCTACCATGGTGACAGCGCCCTGATGATGTCGCACCATCAGTTGCAGGAAATAGCGATCGAAGTTCGTGCCGCGCGCGCTGGCCAGTGCATCAAGCTGATCCGGCGTCGCCATACCGGCCATACCCGAATGCGCGGCGTGGCCCATGCCCGCCATCGTCACAGGCTCGCCACGGTCCGTCAGCCAGCCCCGCATGAAGGCGATTTCGTCTTCCTGCGATGCGTCGATACGGCCGGCCACGGCAAGAACTTCCGGCGTATTGGTCCGGTCCTCTACCAATGCCGCCATGTCGACGGCCTGCTGGTGATGAACGATCATGCCCTGCATGAACGCGACGTCTGCGGGTGAATAGCTGTTGCGCGCCAGATCGGTCGCCTCACCCTCGCTCAGCGTGCGCGGTTCGGCGCCCACCGGGCCGGGCTGGACGATGGTCACGTCCTGCGCAGAAACGCTGGCGGTGCCGGCTAGCAGAAGGGCAGCGAAAGATGCCCCGGAGACGAGGCGGATACGATTGGTCATGAGTTGTGCGAATCCCGAAACTGGTTTCTTTTGCACCTATAGGCCCTCCAAAGGCTGCTCGCGTCAAGCATAGACCTTGGGCCAGTCGACAGCCTGCGCGGCGCTTGCCGCACGTCGCCCCAGTCGGTAGCCTTCCGCACAGAACGAACGGGCCAGTTTGAGCGGGGGAAACCATGATGATGCGCAGTACCATTCTTGCAGGAGCCTTGCTGATCGGGCTGACAGCCTGCGGAGGGGAGACTGAGAACGCGGGCGTCGGCTCGGAAAGCTATTCCGCCCGGCAATACATGCAGGCGATCAACGATGTCGCCCGCATGGACGACAGGCAATATGACGAGAAGCGCAAACCCGGCGAGTTGCTGGCTTTCGCCCAGATCGACAAAGGCGAAGTGGTGGGCGACTACATCATGGGGGGCGGCTACGTGACTCGGCTGCTGGCCACTGCCGTGGGCGCCAACGGCAAGGTCTACGCTTTCCAGCCCGAAGAATTCATCGCCTTTCGCCCGGAATATGCTGATGAGCAGGATGCGGCTGTTGCGCCCTTTTCCGATGATGAAGGCAATCCCGTCACCGTGTTTCCCTTGCGCGGCCCGCTGGCAGAACCGGGCTGGCCCGAGCCCATGGATACCATAATCACGGTGATGAACTTCCATGACCTCTACCTTTCCGACTTCCCGGAGGGAACGGCAGATGCGGCGGTGCAGATGCTTTACGATTCGCTGAAGCCGGGCGGTATTCTGGTAGTGGTGGACCACATGGCGCCAGATGGCAGCGGCGCGGATGCGGCCAACACGTTGCACCGGATGGATCCCCAGCTGGCGCTTGATGCACTGACGGGGGCAGGCTTTCAGCTGGACAGCGAATCCGATCTGTATTCGCACCCTGACGATCCGCGCACGGCCAACGTGTTCGACGATTCGATTCGCGGCCAGACCGATCAATTCGTCTGGCGTTTGCGCAAGCCGGAATAGGGTCGATTTCGCGGCACAATTCGCCACCATGTCCGTTGATGTCGCAGAACGTAAATTGGCAGGAGAGACTACTGTGAAAGTTCCGCACAAGGCCCACATCGCACTCGTCGACGGGGAGCGTTTTGTCCTCCTTCGCAACGAGGGGCAGATCTTCGAGCCCAAGCTTGCAAAGGTGGCCGAGCCCGATCTCGAAGCCACGAATTTCAGCGCTGGCGTGAAGCATCAGGACGCTGCCAGCCAGATGAGCGGAAACACCGATCTTAACGAACTGGCCCACGGCGCTGCCGCAGCCGAATGGCTGAACAACAAGGCCATTGCCGGCGAGATTGAGGAGCTGCTGGTAATCGCCGATCCCAAGACACTGGGTGAAATGCGACGGCATTATCATTCCGAACTGGAAAAGCGCCTGGTTGGAGAGCTGGACAAGGCGCTGACGCACGAACCGCTGGAGAAGATCGAGAAGTTGCTCGCCAACGCCTGATTTCGCCTTCTTCGTGCCTTAATCGGCGCTCCTGACTCGTCACGTCGTCAATCCCGCGCAACTCGTCGCGTGAAGATCGTTTTCGATTGTGATATTAAGCAATTGATAAGCATGTTTCTGGCACGTGAGACACATGGATAGATCGGTGATAGCTCGTATTATTGCGCCACTGGCTTTGGCTCTTGCTCCATTCGCAAGCGCGCCAGCCCAGGCCCAGGATCTGGAAAGCGCGTTTGACAATGCCTTTGGCACCGAGTTGCGAGAGCCGCCGCAACTCGTGGAGCAGCCCGAGAGCCCGCTCGAAAGGCGAATTGCGCAGATTGCCAATGGCAGGGACGGGCGCATCGGCGTTGCCGCGCTCGATCTCGCCACCGGAGAGCAGATTTCTGTGCTGGGCGACCAGCGCTTTCCCATGGCATCCACCAGCAAGATCGCCATTGCCGCAACATTTCTCGAAGGCGTGGATCAGGGCCGCTGGAGCCTGAGCAGCGAATTTCCGCTGTTGTGGGCGGTGCGTTCTCAGCGATTTTCCACGCGGGTCGCTCCTGTGCGGGAAGGTGAATACCTGCCCGCCCGGCAACTGATCGACCTGATGATCACGCGCAGCTCCAATCCAGCAACAGACGCTTTGCTGGCCGCGGTGGGCGGCCCTGCCGCCGTCAATGCCTGGGCGCGCCGTGCCGGTCTGACCGACTTCAGCCTTGACCGCGACATCGCTACTCTGGTGCGCGACGATGGCGAGTTTGACCCCACCTATCATATCGATCTGCGCGACAGCGCGACCCCGGAAACCATGGTACGCCTGCTGGCGGGCATTTATCAGGGTGAATGGCTAAGCGCGGAAAGCCGCGAGGTGATCCTGGATGCGATGGAGCGCTGCCGGACCGGTCGCAATCGGATCCGCGGCATGATGCCGGCAGGCGTGACTGTGGCGCACAAGACCGGAACACTCAACCGCATGGCGGGTGATATCGGGATTGTCGAATTGCCCGATGGGCGCGCGATTGCCCTGGCGATTTACGTGACTGGGCAAAGTGCGTCACAGGCGCATGAAAATGCCAACAAGTCCCAAGCCCGGCAGATGCGCGACGCGCGCATCGCGTCCATCGCGCGCGCCCTGTATGATGGCTATGCCGAAAGGGCAGACGGCAGGCAGTTTGCCAACGCCCGGCATCAGCGGACTGCAGCTGCTCGTTGAGCGCAGTCAAGTTTACGCAGTGAAAACCGCATAGAAAAAGGGCGCGGCCAGCGATGGCCGCGCCCTTGATCTTGTTAGCTTGGAAGGCTGACCGATTACTCGGCAGCTTCAGCCTGCATTTCTTCGCCGGCATCTTCCATTTCGGCGCCAGCTTCAGCAACGCCTTCGTCAACGGTAGCTTCGGCGTCGGCAACAGCTTCTTCAGCAGCTTCGTCCATGGCTTCCATGTTGGCTTCAGCGTCGGCTTCCATCGACTCAGCAGTAGCTTCAGCAGCGTCTTCGGTGCCTTCCGAGCAAGCAGCCAGGGTCAGGGCGCCAGCAGCAGCGGCAGCGACGAGAACGATCTTACGCATAGGTATAAATCCTTGAATTGCATAAATTTTGGAAGAGGTCGTTGACCTGTCCCGAAGCCGGCCTTCCCGCCAGCTCTATTGCCTAAATAATGCCACATTTGCCCATGCGCAAGCACAATGTGGCGCAATTGCGGCGAACCGAGGGCGAGAATAAGGCAGAATCTTTGGTGCTTATCGACAGCGAAACCCCGTGCTAGCAGGCAAAAATGGCCGATAAACAGCATCTCTACCTGGTCGACGGTTCGGCCTATATCTTCCGCGCATACCATCGCCTGCCGCCGCTCACCAATCCGGAAGGGACGCCTGTGGGCGCGGTTTACGGCTACACCACCATGCTGTGGAAGCTGGCGGAGGATCTCGACAAGGCCGATGGCCCCACGCATCTGGCCGTGATCCTCGACAAGTCGAGCAAGAGTTTCCGCAACGAGATCTACAGCGAATACAAGGCCAACCGCCCGCCCCCGCCCGAAGACCTGGTGCCACAGTTCCCGCTGATTCGCGATGCAACGCGTGCCTTCAGCCTGCCATGTATCGAAGAGCCTGACGTGGAAGCGGACGACATGATCGCAACCTATGCCCGCGCTGCACAGCGCGAAGGCTGGGATGTTACCATTGTCTCCAGCGACAAGGATCTGATGCAACTGGTGGGCGAAGTGGATGGCGCCAGGATCGACATGCTCGACACCATGAAGAATGCGCGCATCTATATTCCCGAGGTGGAGGAGAAATTCGGTGTGCCGCCTGAGAAGGTGGGCGATGTCCTGGCGCTGATGGGCGATTCGGTGGACAATATCCCCGGCATCTTCGGTGTCGGCCCGAAGACCGCCAGCAAACTGATTGCCGAGCACGGCAGTCTGGAGGCCGCGCTCGATTCGGCAGAGGACATGAAGAAGTCCAAGCTGAAGGAACGGCTGATCGAGCATCGCGAGGATGCCGAACTTTCTCGCGTGCTCGTCACCTTGCGGGAGGATTGCGACCTTCCGCAGTCGCTGGACGAATTCAAGCTCGACGGAGTGCCGCCCGAACCGCTCGCCAAATTCCTCGAAACCCACGGATTCGCCAGCCTGCTGCGCCGCCTCGACGCCGGCACCGGCAGTCCGGACAAGCCTAATGATCTGAATCCGGCGAAAGCTGATAACAAGGGTGCCGACGCCGCCGCCGACGGCAACAGCCAGCCAATGCCCGAATGGCCCGATGTCGATCGGAGCGCCTATGAATGCGTGCAAACGCCGGAGCGGCTGGAACACTGGGTCGAACGCGCATTTGCTGCGCGGCTGGTGGCAGTGGATACCGAGACGAGCGATCTCAACGCCATGCAGGCCGAACTGGTTGGCTTCAGCCTCGCGCTTGGCCCCAACGATGCGTGCTATGTGCCGCTCGCACACTTCAGCGGCGATGGGGGCAGCGACGACATGTTTGCCGACAAACCCCGGCAGGTTGACCGCGACACGGCTCTTGCTGCGATCAGGCCACTGCTGGAAAGCGATTCGGTCATCAAGGTCGGCCAGAACATCAAGTACGACCTGAACGTGCTGGCCCGGTATGGTGTGAACGTCAGCCCGATCCACGACACAATGGTCATCAGCTTCGCCATGGATGCCGGGCGCGAGGAAGGCGGCATCGGCGGCGGGCACGGCATGGACGAACTGGCGCAGCGCCACCTCGGCCACACCTGCCTTAAGTTCAAGGATGTTTGCGGCACCGGCAAGAAGGCGATCCCGTTTGGCCAGGTGCCTCTGGACAAGGCGACTGAGTACGCCGCAGAGGATGCGGACGTAACCTGGCGACTGTACCAGCATCTCTATCGCCGCCTGCCGATGGAAGGGGCTACCCGCGTTTATGAACGCGTCGATCGGCCACTGATTCCGGTTGTGGCCGGGATGGAGCGCGAGGGCATCAAGGTGGACCGCGCCGCGCTTTCCCGCTTGTCCGAACAGTTTGCCGAAACGACTGCGCGAATCGAGAAGGAAATCCACGCCGAAGCGGGCGAGGAATTCACTATCGGCAGCCCCAAGCAGCTTGGCGACGTGCTGTTCGAGAAGATGGGCTACAAGGGCGGTCGCAAGGGCAAAAGCGGGCAGTACTCAACCGATCAGGCGGTGCTGGAAAAGCTGTCGCAGCAGGGCGCGACCATAGCCGACAAGGTGCTGGAGTACCGCCAGCTTTCGAAGCTGAAATCGACCTATACCGATGCCCTGCAGGAAGCGATCAATCCCGATACTGGCCGTGTGCATACCAGTTATTCGCTGGTGGGCGCGCAGACCGGGCGACTGTCCTCCACCGATCCCAACTTGCAGAACATTCCCATCCGTACCGAGATCGGGCGCGAGATCCGCAAGGCTTTCGTGCCGGAAAGCGGCAACGTGCTGCTGGCCGCCGACTACAGCCAGATCGAGCTGCGGCTGGCCGCGCACATGGCGGACGTGCCGCAGCTGAAGGAAGCGTTCGCAGCGGGCGAGGATATTCACGCGCGCACCGCAAGGGAAATGTACGGCGAGGTGGACCGGGACACCCGCGCCAAGGCCAAGACGATCAACTTCGCCATCCTCTACGGCATTTCGCGCTGGGGCCTGGCAGGGCGTCTGGGTGTGGAGCCGGACGAGGCGCAGGAAGTAATCGACACCTATTTCAAGCGCTTCCCCGGTATCCAGAACTACATCCATCAGACGCTGGAGACAGTGCGGGCCAAAGGATATTCGGAAACGCTGTTCGGCCGCAAGACGTGGTTTCCGCGCATCAATTCCAAGAATCAGGCCGAACGGCAGGGCAGCGAACGCGCCGCCATCAACGCGCCAATCCAGGGCACCAGTGCCGATATCATCAAGCGCGCCATGGCCCGGATGCTGCCCGCGCTGGCCGATGCAGGCCTTAAGGATGTGCGCATGCTGTTGCAGGTGCATGATGAGCTGGTGTTCGAACTGCCCGAAGGTGACGTCGAGGCCGCCTCTCCGGTGATCGAGCGGGTCATGGCCGAAGCAGCCCTCCCCGCCGTCGAGCTCAGCGTACCACTGGGCATTGAGATCGGCACGGGAGAAAGCTGGGACGCGGCGCATTGATCGTACTGTGAACTTGCGGGCATCGGTCCCGGTCTATATTGCAGTGCAGCATGAATGAAACGCTGATCCGCGTCCGCGATATGGTGCCCGATCACCTGCAATCGTGGCTGGTGGCCGCACTGGCGGCGGCGGGGGGCGTGTTGATCGCCCTGCTTGTCCATCGTTTGCTGTTCTCCATCTTGCTGCGCATTGCCGGTTCCAGCGACAGCGAAGCGGATAACCTGGTGGTGCGCCAACTCGCACGTCCGGCAAAATGGGCAATGGTGGCGCTGGGCATCGTGCTTGTCGCACGCGAGATCCCGTTGCTGGGATCTGCTTGGGAGAAGGTCGCCGCGTTCGTTATGCCCGCGCTGATCGGCTGGATGGCCATCGCCATCATGAGCGCATTCGTGAAATCGGTGGAGCAGCACCTCGATCTGGAGGCCGTTGATAACCTGCGCGCGCGGCAGAGGCAGACCCGGCTGCGCATTATCAGCCGCATCGCCACGTTCGTCATCATTTTCGTAACTGTCGGGCTGATGCTGTTGTCGATACCCGGCGTTCGCGACATCGGGGTAACGCTGATGGCATCGGCAGGCCTTGCCGCGCTGGCTGTCGGCGCCGCGGCACAACCGGCGCTCAAATCGCTAATCGCAGGCGTGCAGATGGCACTGACCGAACCAATCCGGCTGGGCGATGCGGTTATCATCGGCGGAGAGTGGGGCTGGATCGAAGATATCCGCACGACCTATGTCGTTGTGAAGGTTTGGGACGAGCGGCGTCTGGTCGTGCCGACCAGCAAGTTCCTCGACGAAATTTTCCAGAACTGGACGAAAACGACCGCGCAGCTGCTCGGCACGGTCTATCTCTATGTCGATCCAGCAACCAGTCTGGACCCGATTCGCGCGAAATTCATGGAACTCGTGGAATCGAACGAACGGTGGGATGGCCGCGTCAAGCACATGCAAGTGACCGAACTGACGCGCGACGCTATTGAAGTGCGCCTGCTGATGACGGCAAAGGACTCACCCACGCTTTACGACCTGCGCTGCGACATTCGCGAAGCGCTGATCCAGTGGCTGGCCGCGACGATGCCCGAAGCTATCGTCCGCAGCCGCGTGACATCGACCGGCGAAGACGGCAGGCCGGTGGGCGCGCCCAGCGCGGAGGCGCTGGCCCAGTTGGGAAATAGCTGACCGCGCGAGAGCTTACCTCCCGCGAAGCCTAGTGCTTTGAATCCCGCGTTGATTCCACCATGCCTTCGGTGATGAAGCCGATCGGGTTCACTTCCAGCGCGCGCTTCTTCAGCTCGCCTTTCATCTTCTTGTATTCGGCTTCCATCTTGGCGGTGACTGTCGGACGCGAATCCTTCAGCGCCTCCTCGAAGTCGGCCTTTGTCACCTTGTCGGGCGAGCCCTGGGTACGGCGTATGGCGTTGAGGCCAGCCCGGCGCACCACGTCTTCAAGGTCTGCCCCGGTGAAGCGTTCAGCGTCCTTGGCGACAGCGGCAAGATCCACATCGTCGGCCATTGGCATGGCGGAGGTGTGGATCTTCAGGATATGTTCGCGGCCAGCCTGATCGGGCGCGCCGACATAGACCAGTTCATCAAAACGGCCGGGGCGCAGCAGGGCGGGATCGACCAGCGTCGGACGGTTGGTGGCGCCGATCACGACGATGGAGGACATCTCCTCCATCCCGTCCATTTCCGCCAGGATCGTGTTGACCACGCGCGCCGTTACCTGCGGTTCATTGGCGGACGAACCGCGCGCGGGCACCAGGCTGTCGATTTCGTCAATGAAGATGATGCAGGGTGCCACGGCGCGGGCGCGGGCGAACATTCTGGCGATCTGCTGTTCGCTCTCGCCGTACCACTTGGAAAGCAGGTCGCTGCTCTTGATGGAGATGAAGTTGGCCTCCGCCTCTTTCGCAACGGCTTTTGCCAGCAAGGTCTTGCCGGTGCCGGGAGGGCCGTAGAGCAGAAAGCCCTTTGCCGGGCGAATACCCAGCGATTCGAACGCGCGCGGGTTTTTCAGCGGCAGCTCGACACCTTCCTTGAGCGAAGAAATCGCCTCGTCCAGGCCGCCCAGGTCTTCCCAGCCAACGGTCGGGGCCTGCACCATCACCTCGCGCATGGCGCTCGGCTGCACGCGCTTCAAGGCCTCGCGGAAATCGTTTTTCTCGACGCAGAGTTCTTCCAGAACGTCCGCCGGGATCTCGCGCGCGTCGAGGTCGAGCTTTGGCATGATACGCCGCACGGCCTCGATCGCCGCCTCGCGTGCCAGCGCGGCGATGTCCGCACCGACAAAGCCGTGAGTAGAGCGGGAAAGCTCGCCAAGATCCACGCCTTCGCCCAGCGGCATCCCGCGCGTGTGGATGGCCAGGATTTCTCGCCGCCCGCTCTCGTCAGGCACGCCGATGACAATTTCACGGTCGAACCTGCCCGGGCGACGCAGCGCCTCGTCAATCGCATCGGGGCGGTTGGTGGCGGCAATAACGACAAGGTTGGAACGCGCCTGCAGGCCATCCATCAGCGTCAGCAACTGGGCAACCAGACGCTTCTCCGCCTCGCCTTGCACTCGCTCCCGCTTGGGGGCGATGGAATCGATCTCGTCAATGAAGACGATGGCAGGCTGGCTTCGCTCTGCCTCCTCGAAAACTTCGCGCAGGCGCTTTTCCGATTCGCCGTAGGCGCTGCCCATGATTTCCGGGCCGTTTATCGTGAAGAACTCGGCATCCGATTCGTTCGCCACGGCCTGCGCCAGCCGGGTCTTGCCGGTTCCGGGCGGGCCATGCAGCAGCACGCCCTTGGGCGGATCGACGCCCAGGCGCGTGAACAATTCGGGGTAGCGCAGCGGCAGCTCAACCATTTCGCGCAGCGCCTTGATCGTCTCATCCATGCCGCCAACGTCGTCGTAGTTGATCAGCCCGCGCGCATCTCGCGGTTCCTCGAACTCGCTGCGAAGCTCCACCTCCGTGTTCTGGTCGATATGGACGAAGCCCTTGGGGCTGGTGGAGACGACCTGCAGGCGAATCTGTGTCAGCGCATAAGCGGGCGCATTGAACATGCGGCGCACTTCGGGCGGCACGTTCTGCACCGGCTGCTGCCCATGCGTGGCAACAAGATCGCCGGTGGTGAGCGGCTGCTTGAAAAACACTTTCTTCAGCGCCTCGCTCGGCCCATGCAGGCGCATTTCCCGGCGGGCGGGAGCGAACACTACGCGCGTGGCGGGCTTGGTTTCCGCGCGGCGCACGATCACGTGCTCCCCGCTGGATGTTTCGGCATTGCCACGCTGAAGGCCATCGAGCCGAATGACATCGAGCGCCTCATCTTCGTCATAGCTCGGCACGGCCACGGCCACGGTGGTGCGCTTGCCTTCTATCTCGACCGGGTCGCCTTCGGTGATCCCCAGCTTCTGAAATGCGGTGCGTGGCATGCGTACGACGCCGCGGCCCGATTCTTCCTGCCGGGCTGCGGCCACTTGCAGCCGTACCGTACCTTCTTCCACCTTCGCTGCGTCCGCCTCGGCCATGCCTGTCGATCCCTCTTAGGTTCTGCTGTCCTGCGGACCTAGGAAGCGCCCGCCAGTATTGCAAACCTGCCAGCGGAAGAAACGTGCCGGGAAACCGCCAATCGCATGGCGCGACGGCAGGTGGTATGGTGCAAAGAAAAGAGGCCCGGTCGTTGCCGACCGGGCCTTGGAAGTTTTGGGAGAGGATGCCTGAAAGGCAGGTAGAGATATGTTGGATTCTGCCCGATCTCGCAAGTGCGAAAAGAGCATCGCCTGTTGCAAAACGCGCAACATGTAGATTTTGGCGCTGATTTCAGGCGGTTTTCGAGCTGGTCTCAGCGGTCGCGCCCGATGAAATTGAAAGGCGATTCACCTTTTGAATGCGAATTTTGTGCGCTGCACTATCGTCCAGCTAGGTTGGTGACAGGAGACGTGCGGCTCATTAATGCCTGTATGGAGGTCTGAAACAAAGACAATCCAGTCGAATCACAGCCGGGAGCCACCATGCAGAAACTCTATCCATCCGCCGAAGCTGCCCTGGAGGGTGTGCTGCGCGACGACATGCTGATTGCCAGCGGCGGTTTCGGGCTGTGCGGCATTC
>MDTG01073111.1_pt1 | contig 15328 bp, 6 predicted proteins | sample 811421 | NCBI WGS metagenome assembly MDTG01 (sample SAMN05326645, study PRJNA326480) | marine metagenome | isolation source: seawater | place: Pacific Ocean: South East | collected 2011
TACATGGATGAATTGAGACAGATTCGTACAATGACAAACCTGTATTCTACTATGGGTTGGAAAGAACGTAACCAATCATTTATCTTAGGCAACACTATACTTAGACGTAAAGAAGATGGGTCAGTTACAGAGGAGAAGATTAATCTAGCCTCGGTTGTATCTAAGAGTAGTACAGATATGTTTAATACCAAAGGCTCATTACAACAGTGGGTTAATCTCACATCTGTAATGGAGAAAGCTAATTTAAAATCTCATATGTTTGTACTAGGTGTAGGATTCTCAGCACCACTATATAATTTTACAGGACTAAAAGGACTAACAGTATCACTATACGGACCAACAGGCGGTGGTAAAACATTGTCTCAATACTGGGCTCAATCTATATATGGTAATCCTGATAAGCTACACTTCGCAGCTAAGTACACACAGAACAGTTTGTTCTCACGTCTTGGTACATACGCTAACCTCCCTCTAACTATAGACGAAGTAACTATGATGAATGATAAAGAGGTTGGAGACTTCTGCTACTGGGTATCACAAGGGCGTGATAAAGCTAGACTTAATAGAAACTCAGAAGAACGTGACGCTAAGACATGGGCTACACCAGTTATAGTATCTACCAACAAGTCCTTACAAAGTAAACTAATTGCTTCTGGTTTAGATACAGACGCACAGATGGCTAGGTTGTTAGAGGTAACAGTCCCTTCAACACCTGTGTTTACTAGAGATACTAACGTAGGTAAAAAGATTTACGACGCAATCCATTCTAACTATGGTGAGGCTGGCAAGGTATTTGTTAAGAAGTTACTTGAGATGGGAGAAGAAGGAATCCAATCTGCTATAGCAGAAGCTACAGCTAACTTCCATAAGAAGTACAAAGCTAAATTTAGTGGAGAAGAAAGATACTGGGAGCAATCTATTATACTTGCTGACCTATCTATGAGCCTAGCTAAAGAGTGGGGTCTAATAAACTTTGAGTATGAACAGTCTACTGAATGGGTACTAGCACAGATAGGTGCAATACGCAGGTCAGTACAAGAGAATCAAGTAGACGCATTTGACTTAGTTGCAGAGTACATGGCTGATTCAGCTGATACATCTGTTACTGTCATGCATACCATAGGTCAGAAGTCGTTACCTGATTTCTCTAGAATACCAAGAGGAGATATAAGAATAAGATTAGATGTGTATCGTAAGTCTGCGATAGAATCATTTGATAAAGGTACCATGATGGTAGACCGAACTCACTTTAGAAAGTGGTTGTCTGTACGTGGTGCTGACTATAAGACATTCAAACAAGAACTTGTTGATGAGAATGTAATTGCTACTCCTAGGTCAGAGAAAGCTTCACTAGGTAAAGATACTCCAGTCAAACTAGCACAGACATATGTCATTGGATTTAATCTTACTCACCCTAGATTTCAAAGCCTACTAGAAAATGCTGATGTAGAAGCTGATGACCTATCATACGGGCAATTACAGGTAATTGACAAGAAACCGAGCTCCTGAGAGGCTCGAGAAGGCTGTTTCTAGAGGGGGGCTATACCCTAGGTACCCCCTAAAACTTTACATATCATCTATACTGTATGCATCCATAATTCGTTTTAAATCAGGACGTATATTCTTTGGTGCAAACTTTCTATATCTTTCAGCAGCTGGTAGGCTCCATGATTTGTATGCTCTTTCAGCAGACTTTTGCCAGTCTCTAAATTCAAACGCTGTACCACTATGTTTAGCATTGTGTCTAGCTACATCTCTTATAACTTCTGTCATTGTATCTCTGTCACCATTTATTTTTGCCTTAACATAGTCTTGAGTAAACTCCATTTTTAATGCCTTAACATAATCAGATGTTTGTTTATGCATACGGATTATATCGTTTTGATAGTTCGCAGCAGCTGGATAAAAGTTTAAGAATCTAAATACTATATCTTCAACACCAACATCACTAGTTATAACTTTACCATCTCGGTTTGTTATCTGACCGTTCATTGCAAAGACTATACTATCTGTAATTCCTCTAATACCACCGAAAGGTTGCTGTCTTAAGATAGTTGTTAAACCTACTTGTCTATCACTAAGTCCTACTAAACTGCCAGTAGCTAAAGCTATGTTACCTATTGTAGCTACTCCTGATTCTGCAGCTGACCATACAGGACCTAAAAAGTTTTTTGTTTCTCTCCATACATTAGACCCTGCTTTACCAACGCCAGACAATGGTATTAAATCACCCATACCTAAACGTGTTGACATGGTAGCTCCTGTAACAGCGTCTAAAGGACCTCGCATTATAACTTTGGCTGACCCAGGTAAGATATCTTCAAAGAAATCATTTGCTTCTTTTTCTATGGTGCCTATTTCAAATCCAAATTTTTGGAATAATGTATCTAGTACATCTGCTAAATCCTCAGCTCCAGGTAATCCTTTTAGTCCTGACATAAACCATAGTATGCTTAAAAATGCTAGTTGTTGTGCTCTTGGCATATTGGACATTAACTCAACAGATATAATCATAAACTGTTTATACACCATTAAGTAATTAGTTAAGTTACCTCTAGATATTTCAGGTCTATTAAACATAGAGTACTCACCTTGAGATGTATTGACTGCATCACGAGCCCATTGAGATGCTTCAGCTATAGTTTCTGCACTAGCGGTCTCTTCCTTTTTTGCAGTCATAATTTTATCTCTTTGTAATCTATAGCTTGCTAAGAAAGTAGTTCTTCTATTTAGCTGTTCTGTGTATGAGAATATAGACATCCATTTTCTTACTGCCGCTGCTAATTTAACATTACCTAGACCACCCCTGGCTGTACCAATTAAAGCATTATATTGAGAAGCTTGTAGCACTCCTGCTTTTGTAGTTTGGTATATAACGGTAGCTTCATCTTGTGTTAGTCCGTGTTTATCTCGTATCTTTTGAGCACGCTCTAGGTCTTTTGCATCTGTTAATGCGTTCCCATTGTTATCAACACCAGCCATTTGCTCTACATAATTTAATCCAGCTAGGTCTACATTCCTACCTTCGTATTGTTCTTCGATAGTAAACTGATTCCTTAAAGTTCCAAAGATATCATTCATTTGAGTAAGAGCTTTATACATTGTTTTTTGTGACTTCATAAACCCAAAGCCTCCACCGAATCCACTCTCTGGATTATAACCAGCTAAGTAATTTACAGAGTGTGTTTGCATAGCTAATGCGTTTACATAACCAGTAGCTATTGAGCCACCAAGTTGTGACGTAACAGTTAATAATTTTAACGCTTGTCCTGTTTTAGACCTAGATATACTATCTTCAGTTGTTTCTGATATGTTAGGGTTTCTTGCATAGTAATCTATAATACTTCTAAATCTTGTTTTGTAATCATTACCTCTTGCTAGCATAGGCATCTCTACAGCTTCCCTTTCTCCAAGACCAAGAACACCTTTGTTTCTATAGACAGTTACTGTACTACTTCCATATCTAGGGTCTCGTGAATCAGCACTATACCTAAACTGATTTGCATATCGGTCATACTTTCTTCGTGCTTCTTCTTTAGCAGATTGATTGTCTCCTTCTTCTGCAGCTTTTAATTGGTCATGCAATCTGTCAAGTTTTTTTCTATCGCCAAACCATAGTTTCATTCCAGCTTCACTGTCCATGAGTCTATCAATTTTATACCTATGAAAATTTCTACCTACTAAATGAGCTTGTTGTTCTAAATGTTCAGCAACATTCTTTAAAACATCTCGGTCCCAACCAGGATTACCTGAACGCTCTAAGCTACTTCTAGCTCTGTCTTCTTGTTTAGTAAGTTCTCTTGTTATTCTTTCTCGTTGTTTAGGAGATGCATTAAACCCTAGTTCTTTTATTTTTCTATTGAATAAGTATATGTCCATTTCATTTTGGAATGGTTGTCCTTCCTGAATCCCTGATGTTTCTGCTACAAATGCTACATTTTCTATTGTATTGCCGTTAGTATCTTTTACAGTAAACGGTACATACTTTGATTTTTCACCTTCTTGAACTGGATTAAAGACATCATTAATTTTATCTCTAATACTATCAGCATCTTCTTTACCAAATGTTTGATAGTAAGGCATGCTATCTTTAAGGCTATCATCTAAAGTTATTCTTTCATCTAGGTTTCCATTTTCATCAAGAGTAAATGCTCGTACTGTTACTTGTGTATCACCACGTCTAGTGAATGGTACGTACCCACCTAGTATAGATGCTTTAGTAGTAAAACTTTTTTCTATATTTTCTCTGTCTAATATTATTAAAGACTCAACTTCTTTTTTTATATCATATGCTTTACTAGCCTTACCTTTTAAAACTTGATGCAAGTCTTCTAGTCCACTTCTTATATCCGCAAATTCTTCTACAGCATTTTCACGTTCATACACTGGAACTTCTTTAGAGTCTTGGGCTATCCAATCTTGTATTTTTTCTTCTTTAAACATAGCACGTTGAGCATCTTGTAAGAATCTGTCTGCTGTTGCTTCTGATTCCTTATCAAGTTTAATTTCTCCTCTAGCATTAATGGTGTGGTTCTCAAAATATAATTGTTTATATTTTTTCATTATATTTTCTATAGCAAGTAAGTGATTACCTTCAAGAGTTCCGTTTGATACATCTCTTAATGATTCTAAAATAGCATCTCTTTGTGCTACTACACCTCTTATGTTTGACTCAAGTACATCTTTAGAACCTTCAGCTACAACTTCTGTTGCTTCTTCATAAGCTCTAAATACTCTATCTGAAATAACGAATGGCTCAAATTGCCCTGGAGCTTCGCCTCTTCTAGTTGGTGTGCTAGTTCTAAATGTATATCCACCTTGTTCTTCTAGTGGTTTGCCGTCTTTATCAAGAGCAGTTGGGATTTCAAATCCATTTTCAAAATCTTCTTTTGTTAGCTTGGCTGCTTCTTTTATTTTTTTAAAAGCTTCTTCGTCATACACAAATTCAGATAGGGTGTTACCGTCTTTGTCTTTTGTAATAATTAAATCATCTAACTTAAGGTCAGCTATCTTAGACTTACTATTTTTATTTCTTAAATACAGTGCAGCAAATGCTTTTAGTTGTCCAACTTGTTCTCTTTCTAATGCAGTTAACCCTGCATCATTAGCAACTGTTACTGTATTACCATCTGAATCTTTTATTTCTACAGTGTCAGGCTCTGCATTGCTGTCACCGAAAGGTAGTATACTATTAGGTTTGAAAGTCATTGGTGTCATGTCTGCATACTTCCCAACGTAAGCTCTAACTTGTGCTTGAATTTGTTGTAGTATGTTATAGCCTTCTTGAGACCCTGCATTTTTATTAGCTAAGTTATTTAACGATTGTATACCTTCTATTGTTCTGTCTATGCCTCTTCTCATATTCTCAAACTTGCCTGACTTGTTAGTCCAGAATTGTGTTAGGTAATTTATAGCTCCAGCAAAACCTCCATTCTCACCTGCATGTCTATTTAATCCAAACGATTTATTAAGCGAGTCTTGTACTCCATCTCTGTAAGTTTCTACATTATAACGACCGTAGTCTCTTTGTTGTTCTAGTTCTTTTACATTGGTAAGAAGTTGTCCTACCGATACGTAGCTACCTATATCTCCTGTACGTAAGTATTTACGTGATTGATATATAAGATATCTACTACCGTCAGCTACAGCCTCAAGATTAGTACCTAGATATTTGTTTAAGAAAACTTTAATTGCATTCATTATTCTACTGATAGTGCTAACATCTAAGAAGGCTGCTGCATCAGCTACAGCTTCTTCAATAGCTTCAAACTTTTCCATACCATTATCTATGTTAAGGTCTGCAACGGCTTTAATATATTTATCAGAGTCATACACATCTTGCATAACAGTATTAAATTGTTTCTGTGATATAAGAGATTTTAAACCAAAGTGTCCCATAGTTTCATGGGCTATAACAAACTTTAATTGTTGTTCAGTTCTAACAAAGTCTGAGAATATAATTACTTGGTCGCCTATAGAATAACCCACAGCATTAATAGTACCGAAGTCATCTTTATATTTAGCCCTACCATCTTTAGCTCTTTTATATAGTTTAGGATAGTTGGCTTCTAAGTCTGCATAGTTACTAACAACGGTAACTTTAGGTTTTATTTTTAATTGGCTAACAGCTTGGTTAGCAAGGATTCTTACTTTACCTTTAGGTAGAGGATTTGCTACTGTCCCATCAAATCTAAGATAGCCACCATCAAAACCATTGTCGTCCTTATAAAAATCTTTTTCTGATTGCACAGCTTCTCTAGCATCTTCTTCTGCTTTTTTCTGTGCTAATTCTTTTTCTTTAGCATCTTGTTCTGCTTGTTGTTTTTTAGTTAGTTTCTTTTTTAATTTATTTTCTTGTACATTAACTAATTTTTTATCAAGTTCTTTTTGTCTTTGTACTTGAGTTTTAGTAGTAGGTATAAAACTTAATTCATTACCAACACGTTTTTCTTCTATCTTTAACTTGTTAGTTTTTTCATCAAAGTAAAACTTTAACTTAGTACTACCAAGCATTGAATTTTTTTGTTCATTAGTAAGCTTTACATACTGTCTATTTATTAACTTATAATGTAGTGATGATGGGTTATAAATTTTAGGGCCAACACCAGCTAATAAATCTGATATATACTTCTCCACTTGAGCTACTAATTTATCTTGAGACTGAGCTTCTTGTCTAGCTTTAAATATTTTTGGGTCTATAGTTGGACCTAATGTATCAGGAGACATAGCAACAAACGGTGCTAATCTACCACCTTCATCACTAATTCTTAAATTATCTATTGACCCTAATAATCCTCTGCCTTCTGCGTATTTATACCAAGACTTTTGTTCTATATTTATAGGTTGAATGTTTTTAATCTGTGCGTCTGATAGCTTTGAAGCTTTTTCTATTACTAAACTATCTAGGATTCGTAAGTCCTGTATATAATCTTTATCTAAAGTAATAAGTTTTAAGAAGCCTTCAGCTTTATCACGAGTCTTACGATTTTGCCCACCAAAACCTCCCATCCATTCAGAGCTGGTGTACTCCATTATTTCTGCATATGCATACTCTCTTTCAAGGTTTACATTGGACTCATTAATAATATCAATTTGAAGTTGCACATAGTCTTGAGTATTCATTCTTTTATCTTCAACCATAGCATTAAAACCTTCTTGCCAAACGGCTTTTAGTTCTTCTAACACACCAGCTTTTTGTGAGTCTTTAGCTAGCTCGTCAATTTTAGTTTGAAATGGTGTTGTGAAGTTTCCATATTCTATAGTAGAGGCTCCAGGTATTTTCTTTTTGTTATCATTCCAGAATTTTTTACCTGATACTTCTACAGTTTTTCGTTTAAACTCTTTAGTATCTGCGTCTGTTTTTAATTTATCTACTGCTGCTTTTTTTATTATTTTTTTATCAGTCTTAGTAGCTTTACCTTTACTCTTTAAAAACTTAGCTGCGTCTACGTTTGTTTTTTTACCTTTATTTTTTATTTCTTCTATTGCATCTTTAGCTTTCTCAGCTGCTGTTCTAGTATCTGTTACGTTATCTTCCCCCGTTTTATCTTCTGGTTTCGCAACAGGTTTTTCGTCAGCTTTCCGAACGGAGTCTTCTTCTTCCTTAGCTTGTAGTTTAGCCTTTCCCGTTTTCTTTTTTCCGCCAGACTTTTTAAGCCCAGTCTCTTTGGGAGTTTCAGATTTTTTGGTGTTTCCTTTTCGAACTGTTTTGCTATCTCTGGTTTCTCTGCCATCAGATATCTCCTCTGTGCTTCGCTCTTGAACGGCATCGTCTTGTCCTCCTGTTATAATTCTATCTATTTCATCATCAACTTCTTTATCTAATTGTTGATTTTCTTTTTGTTCTTTTCTACTATTAATAATTTGTTCTGCGGCAAATTGCCTAGAGTCTACAGGTCCTAAATCTCCAATTACTTCTTGAACTTCAGACTTAAACTCTTCAGAATTAGTATCTATTTTATTTTTTTTAATAAATTTATTTACTTCGTCTAACTCTTTTATTTCATTAGCCCCAGCGAAATTATCTGACCTAACAAAATCATTGAATTTTTTTACACTAGTTAACTTATTATCTCTTATAAACTCAGTAGCATCAGTTGTACTTGCATTAGAACCAAAAAGGATACTACCTATTGCCATAGCTTCTCTAAGCACATTCTGGTTAACCTTCCCTTTCTTTAATGTTTTTTCTACTTTGTTTATTTCTTTCTTAATATCTTTTGTAAATAGATTTTTAGAAATAGCACCAGTATTAGCAGTAGTTGTTCCTACTGGAGGTGCTCCAACATCAAGTTCTAGTTGGTCTCCTTCTTTTTTATTTGCATTTAATCTTTTTTGTAATTCGTTTATTTCTTTGTTAGTTTGTGCAGAAGCTTCAGTTTCTATGTTAGGTAAACCTAACTGTGTGTTCTTAGGTAAGACTGCTACGGGAAAATCTCTAGTGCCTGTTTCTTGTAGTTTCTTTTTACCTTCTGCATCTATTTCTTTATTAGTTTGTGCAGAAGCAGGCACTGTAGAAAATCCTCTTGCCACATCAAACATTTCTCTACGACTTGGTTGTTGCCCACCAACAAAAGGACTTGGTTGTTCGTCTGTAAAATCTATTGGGTCATTAGGCTCAGTTCTAGAATTATTACGGTCTAATATATCTGTACTAGGTTTAGCAAGTAAGTTAGCAGCAGCACCAATAGGACCACCAACAAAGAAACCTGCTGCAAATGCATTAGTTAATCTTTCTTTTACTTGAGGGCTATTGAGGTCTAGCTGTCCTGTGTTAGCTAATATTAAACTTTCTTGTGCTACCTCTGTTGTACCTTCTAACGCACCACCAACTCCAAATCCTTTTAGTACTTTTCCTGTTTTAGTATCTCCAGCTGCTCCTCTAAATGCTTTTGGACCAACTCCAAATATTCTTGAAGCTAATACAAACTCAGGTAACATTTCAAATGCAGCATAAGGCAGTGCAGTAAAAGCAGCAGATAATCTATCGTCTTGACCCATCTCTCTTTGCTCACCATAGACATCACCAATACCTATACCGTAACTACTAATACCAATACCAGTAGCTGCTCCACCTCTTTTAGCTTGTGCCTTACCAACCTCACGTATTCTAGCGGCAGCAGGTGCTAATCCTTCTCTAATTAATTTATTAGAGACAGATGTACTAGTAGGTTCAACGCTATATTTTTTTATTATTTTTGGTTCGTTAGTATCTTTGTCAAAAGAAAGTCTATCTCTTTTTCCTCCAGCATTAACGGCAAGTACTTTAGCATTGTTTTTTCCACTAGCAACGGCAGCTAAACTTGATACTTCACGTAGTAATTTTCTTTCACCAGCTGTTAGGGTGTACATATCTTTTTGATATTTCTCAGCCGCTTTTATTACAGCTCTTTTATAATTTTCTTTTTTAGTAATAGCAGATATAGCTCCACCTATACCAGCAAGTGGATTCCCACCTCCAGCTACAGACCCTGCTCCATAACCAAGTAACCCTGCACCTAAAGATTCTAGTAAGTTTGGTATTTGTTGTGCAAAGTTAGCTATAAACCAATCTATAGCATCATGAGATTCACCTGCATCACCATCTTGTATATAACCAGATTTAATTTTAGTAAATTCTCTTTGGAAGGGTTCGTTCTTTTGTATCTCTCTAGCAGCTTCATCAACAAAACTCTGTCCTGTCTCTTCAGCACCAAAGAATTGTAGTGCTCTACCACCTAACATTTTTAGGTTACTACCACCTATGTCTAAGTTTTCAGAAAATAGTCTACCTGCTTGTGGGTTTTTAATTCCTTTAATGTATGAGCCATAATCTTCAGGACTAACTCTTGACCAGTCCGTGGCTACATTAGAAGAAGGTTTTACAGGTCTAGCATTAAGTTGATTTACAGATTGCAATGCTGTGCTAGCATCGTCGTCATCAAACATTAAACCATTGACAAACATTTTTCTAGTACTTGGACTGTAGAAAACTTGAGGGGTATCATCAATTACTTCAGGCTCAAGTGGTGCTTGCATACTAGCAAGTAGTGCTTGATTAGTTCTTTCTAATTCACTAAGGGATGGTGTATTTTCTATACCTTCAGAAATACTTTCAAGACTAGGTAAGCCACTAGTAATAGTATCAGCAGAGGGTAAATCTAATCCTGCTTTTAGTACCATTTATAATCCTCTATGGTTGTTATAAACCAGCTCTTTGTTTGAACCCTTCTAAACCTAATTGAGTTGCTGAATCACCTATTGGTTCTAGGTTTAAATACAATTTGTCATTACCTTCTGGGTCTGATTGTAGGTCTTCTCTAAGTCTATATAGATTGCCATCTTTTTCTATTAGTGTTCCAATCTTACCATCTACACCCGCTCCTGCTACGTCTTTAGTAATTTTATATCCTTCTTTTGCTAGCTCAGTTGTTCGTATTTCTTTTTGTTTAGCTATCTCTATTGCAAGCTCTCCTTGTTGTTTCATAATTTCTTTATTTATTTCAAGTCCTGCTTTATATTTGTCATTGTATTGTTGCACTTGTATTTCTTCTATTCTTTTAGCATACTCTTTATCAATTATAGGTTTAAAAGCAATTTTCATTTCAGCATCACTCATTATCTGTGGCTTATCGCCATAACCTATAACATTAAACATACCGTTATCTTGTGGTATAATTTGTATATTACGTCCTGTAGCATTTGTCATTACAGCACTAAGTCTTCTTGTGTCACCTACACTTAAATCATCTAATCCTTGCATGCCTTGTGCTACTATTATGCCTTTATCTAATGCAGATAGTTGAGCTTTATACTCTTCAAATTTTGCTCTGTTACCTTCAGACTTAGCTATGTTAGCCAGTCTTACAATCTCATTTCTTTTTTGTACAGCTTGTCTTACAACATCATTAGCTCCAGTAGTTGGAACATTTTGAAACGTCTTAACTATTTTTTCTGGGCTAGTATCACCTGCTTTTACAGCTTGTATTTCTTCTAATATACCTGTTATGTCTCCCCCTAAACTTTCTTTAAATTCTTTTAGGGCAATCCTTTTTATTGGACCGTCTTGCATATTTTTAATTTCTTTTAGTCTAGCTAAGTTTCTTCTTCTTTCTATAGCGTCTTGAATTGTACGTTGTCTAACAGCTCTTGCTTGTCTTTTTTCTTCAGAATCTATAGGCATATTACTAGCAGCGTCTAATTGTTTTCTTTCATCATCAGTTAAATCTAGTCTTGCAGACGCAGCATCAAGTCTTCCTTTATCAATGCCTGATTGTAAACGAATTTGATTAGGACCATCTTGCATATTAGGTAGTCCTTGTTCTTTATATGTGTCAGTATCTTTTATTCCATAAGGTAAAGCGTTAGGGTCTACAGGATTTAAACTAGGTACTGGTCTTACGCCAAATATAGCATCTAAAAAAGTTATCGATTTGCCATCAGGTCCTGTTTGTCCAACAATATCTTTGCCTCCATATTTCCCAGTATTTCTAGCTTGGTTATATGCAGTATCCATAGCACCAGCACTTGCTACTGGAGCTTTGGTAGGGTCTACTAGACCAACTTTGTTTCCTGTAATCTTTCCTGTTCTATTAAACTCTTCAAGTCCTGTGTCTGTGCCGTAACTACCATCAGCATTTTTCCTAATCATTGGACGTGTATCAGGTTGAGCTCCTAATTTTAAACCTGTAAAGTCTGTTGTTAAGTCAGGAGTAAACTGTTGAAAATCACTTCTTGCTTGATTAGCACGCTGCATATCCCTAAGTTCGTTAGCTGATTTTACAGCTTCCATATACTTTTTTGGGTCTAGTATTGCCATTGTTTATTCCTATGCAGTTCCCTTCTGATACAGAGATTTCATAGCGTCATCATACAGTTTAGCTTTCCTTTTTTCGTCTTCAGTAGTGTTGCCTTCTGTAGTATTTAAACCAGCAAACATCATTTGGATATTTTCTCTTTCTGTATCAGCTGCTTCTCTTTGTCCTTTGTATACATCTTGCAGTCCTGCTAGACCTTGAGCATAATTAACTGTCTGACTAGCGGCTGGCATTGCTTGTAAGCCTCTATCTATAAGATTGTCTTTAAGCTCTGACCCTCTTATAAACCCTGTATCATATGCAGACGCAGACAATTTGTTAGCATTTAGACCAAGTCTCCTTGTATCAGCATCAGTAAAAGTCATATTGTCAAGTGCTGCTTTTTCTTCTACCCCTCTTATTGTTCTAGCTGACTGAATCTTAGATTTGTTTGCTTCTTGTTGAGCGAAGTATGTAGGGTCAACTTGTCCTGCTTGAACCATATAAGCCTTTGATATTTTAATAGCTTGGTTATATGCTTCTAAATCTCTGTCTCTTAACGCTGCTAATTCTATTTTACGTTCTTCAATTAATGCTTGTTCTTCTGGTGATAACTGAGCTAGTGTGCCTTCAGGAACCATAGCTTCGCCTATTAAACTACCTGCTGCTTGCATAGTAATGTTAGCAAGATTTTTTGGGTTTTTTAATTTACTAACTACTGTTTGACTTGTCTTGTTTAATAATTCAGCTAATGATAATTCTGTTTGTGAAACAGCACTTCCAAACTCTGCTGTTTGTGCTGCTAGCATTTCACCTTGTTCTAATCCTATTCCAGTAGTCGCTTCACCAAATCCACCTGTATATGTTTGTGAGCCTCCAGCTGTTGCAGTTGCTCCGCCGCCTGCTCCGCCGCCTGCTCCGCCTCCAACTTGCTCTGTCCCAGTAGCACCGACGCCTTTCATGTATCCACCGATACCACCACCAATTCCGCCTATTAAAGCTCCTCTTGATATACTTTGTCCTGTTACTGCTGCTGTTACAGCCCCTAAAGCTGCACCCGTAATCGCACTAGAAACAACACCACCTATGGTAGTCGTCATTGCTGAACTAATAGCTGCTCCAAGAGCACCTGAAGCTTGAATTGCAGTTGCAATGGTTGGAGCTGCAAGAGGTATTGCTACCGCTGCTATTACTCCAATAACTCTACCTACGCTTCCGCCATGCATTGTAGGGTCTACAGGTAATATAACGTCAGGGTTGTTTTCTCTAACTTGTACAACTAGTGGGTTTATAATCATAGTGTTCATAATTCTTGTCTCATTTTAATATACTGTTGTTTAAATCCTACATCACTTAAAATTCTTTCCATTGCAGGAGACACTAAGCATTCCATTTTAGTTACTCCACATATACGAGCCCACCCACAAACGTGCTCCCAGAAAGAACCAATCATATTTTTTAAATCTCTACCACCTAATGCTACGACATTCATAGCTGTAAATCTTGGGTAGTATACTAATTCTAATACCAAAACTAACTTTACATCTGGCACTTCTGGTGTGTCATCTTTGACTGCTATAATGTATACCTCACCTTTTAAAGCACGAGTGTATATATCTTCGACTTCCATTTCGCCACGCATTTGTTTGTCAATACATTTTTTTAATAGTGGCACACATTGACCCCAGTATTTATCTATAAGTTCTTTCGTGGAAAGGAGTTGTGGTGTGTATGTCGAATTGCTAGTATTTTTTAACTCATGTAACATCTGGTTTATCCTCATAGTTAGCTAGCATCTTATCAAAAAATTCTGTGCCTTTAGCCATAACAACTTTCTTAGGTATAACGTACTCACCACCTTCCATCTCAGCGTTGTTAACGCCAGCTACTTTAACTGGTATACCACCGTCGCTATGTGCTGGTCCTTTAAGCACACCACCATCTTGCATGTAGCCCATTTTATTTCTTACTTCCTCAGGAAGCTTAGACAAACCTTTGTTTCCTTCAGGCACTTCTAGTAGTCCACCATCTCTCATGTCTTGCACAGGTGCAGGTTGCCCTGGCTGTATAGGTGCTTGTCCTTCAAATTCTACATCTGTAGCCATAGCTTTAGCCGCCAAAAGTAAAGCAATTACTATAGCTTCATCATATTGAACTGGCAATTCACTTTCTGTAGCTAGACCTTTTTGTATAACAAACTGTCTAACCTGTGGATACATAGCTGGATTTTGTGCAACGGTCTTAGCAAGTTCTATAGCCATGTTTAAATCTTCCATGTTTAGCTCACCTGATTTTAATCCTGCTTCAATTCCTGCTCTAATTCGTGCAATCATCTCAGGACTTTGTGCGGCAGATTGATTAATCTGCATCTCCATCATTTGAGCACCCATAGGTTGTCCTTGTTGAGGTTGCATAGAAACTCCAGCTGGTGCAACCATACCTCCTTCTTGATATGATTGAACTGGAGAACTCATAGGTTGTTCTTCTGTAGAACCCATATTTAATAGAGCTTGAATTTGGGGTGGCAAGTCTAATGATGGGTCTGAAGCCATACCTACTGCTCCTAACTTTACATTTATGTCTTTTTCCATTATATTATCCCTTTAATTGTGTTATTAAAGCATTTAATGATGCCCTTGTCGATTTTAAATCATTAGCTAATACCTGCACATCTAACAATAGTTTACCATAATCTTCTAAGCTAACAACATCTTGACCACTTATTGTAAACCCAACTCCTTTTGCCGATACTTGTTGCATATCTTGAGTAGGCAAATTTAAAACTGTTACTTGACCTTGTGTAACTGACTTACTAATTCTATCTGCCTCATCTCTAAGTCCTGTAAGTAGCTCAACGTTTTCTTTTATATTTTCTATTAATACAATTAATTGCTGATTTAAATCAGTATTACTAGGTACAGCTGGTACTGATACAAATCTATTACTCATACGCTTTTTAACCCATGTGGTGTTTCACCTAAATGTATAGCTTTAACTCTAGCCGAACCTGATACAGATACTTCAAATGTATCCGCCCTATATCCAGAAGGTAATCTAAATATATCATCTGATGATACGCTTCCTTGAAACATTAAATCTTTATTAACAAATAGTTTAAACACAACAGGAAAAATTGTAGGTACGTCTATTAAACTTACCATTTGAGAATCTCCATTTACAGGAAATGCATTTAGGGTTCCTATATTTTCTACTCTATTACTATTACTATCTGTGTAATCAGTAGGTCCATTTAAACAACCTAGTTGTTGACTTACCGCCCATGTTGCTGCATTAGTAGTTGGAACAGTATTATTAAAAGCTTGTTGGTTTAAAACTTCTTGGTCTATAGATGTATAATCTGCAATAACTCTAGCAGCACCAAAGTTCATGTAATCTTTTGTAACTATAGTCTTAGACTTCCAGTTTAACGGTGAAAGAACTTGCCCTGTATTATCCCACTCATTAATATCTCCTAAAGTATCTGCTACATAATATAAAATATTTGTCAAGCTATCTAAATATGACGCAGTAAAAGTGTATTGGGTAGTTGTAAA
>MDTG01288338.1_pt1 | contig 15325 bp, 13 predicted proteins | sample 811421 | NCBI WGS metagenome assembly MDTG01 (sample SAMN05326645, study PRJNA326480) | marine metagenome | isolation source: seawater | place: Pacific Ocean: South East | collected 2011
AAAACGAGTCGCTTGATTCTTATGATTGAAATAATAGAGTCTTGAATACAGATTACATTGTCAGTAGTGACAGACGTGGGGTGTTTTTCGGTCAATGGCGCAATATGAGACCATTTTCCTCATGATTTCATACAGTTTCTTGTTCGCTTAACTGCTTTCGATACTCAACGGGTGTCATGTCAGTCCAACGTTTGAACGCGCGATAAAAAGCGCTCACCTCTGAAAACCCTAATAAGTAACAGATCTCTTCGACTGGCTCTTGCGTGCGCTCTAATAAACGCTTGGCTAGAAAGCTGCGATATTCTGAAAGCACCTGATTAAAATTCGTATCAAGCGAAGAAAGCTGTGTTCTAAGTAAACGAGGCGTCATTCCAAGACTTTGAGCGACAAGCTCCAAGTTCACTTGTTTTTTATCTAGGTGCTCACTGAGTACCTGACGGATTTGATATACCAGATCTTGTTTTTCAATCTTAGCCACTTGAGCACCCGCCAGCTCTTCATGTAAGTCAATTAGCTCTGGTTCAGCATGCTGAGATTGCACACCAAGAATGGCATTTGGAAAATTGATAGCGTTTTTTGTCTGGTTGAATTTTACGGTGCAACCAAATACACGTTTGTATTCAGCCTTATTGATCGGTTCATCAATAATTAAATCTATTGAAATAGGGGTAAATTGCTCTTGGGTGATACTTTTAAAGAAACGAATCACACCAAACATGATGCACTCAATAAAATGATGATCAACCTCATCACCCAGGGAAGTATCGAAAACCAAGCTTGCTGTTTGGCCGTCATTGATAAGATAGGATTGCGCCACATCAGACAACAAACGCTGATAATTTAAGGCACGCTTGAGACCATCACCGAATGTTTGGCTGCTCAAAAACAAGTACTCCAGTACCTGCCCTTTATACAGAGGAATGTGCTCAGCCACATGCAACCCAATGGACTGATCACCCGTTACGGACTCAGCCACCTGCCAAAAACGGATATTACCGCGATGTTTTAAGCGCGCCTTTCTATCTTGTATATGCTCTAGGGTTATGCCACATTTTTGGTAAATTTGTGCCACATCCACTTGCATCGCTTGCATTGCTTCATGAACTAAGCGTAATAAAATACTCGCGTCTCGCATCGCCATTCCGTATTAACAATGAATCCCTTAAGTGGTTGAAAGTAACAGAATTTTTTATTAATTACCAAGTGGCATTCTGCTCTTTTATTAAACATAAAATCGAGTTTTTAGTAACTTAGAAAATATTGTCGTAAATTTGTCATGTTTTCTTCTCACAATGAGAGTAGATTAAAATTAAAAACTCGTTAGGACGTTGAATGAAACATGAAATACGCCTACATAAGGCGCCTTCGCTACTTTCCCTGTATACAAGAGCCTTATTAAAGCGAGGCAATCCCTCAGCGACACCTAAGACCTTACCCACGCTGGTTTTATCCACGGGCGTTAACTCGTCAAAACTGAGTAAATACAATTCAACCTGTCAAATTACGCCAAAAGAGAACATTCTTCCCCCTTTTTACCCTCAAGTCCTGGCATTCAAACTCCATTTAGAACTGCTATTAAATAAGCAATTACCGTTTGCGGTTATGGGACTGGTACACCGCAGCAACAAGGTAGAATATTTCACCCCTATTTTTGCCAGCGATACGCTAGACATAAAAGTCAGCCTTAATGAATACAGCAAAATTAATAAGGGCATTAACTGCACCCTACTCACTGAGGTATACGTTAAAGGCCAACTAAAATGGCAAGCTCAAAGCACGTATTTTTATAGACAATCCAAGCCAACGCGATTTTCAAATAAAGCGACTAATAAAGCCCGTACAATTCCCAACTCCACTCATCACGCCACTTGGTCTCTCGCTGCTAACCTTGGTCGACAATATGCTCGTGTGACAGGCGATTTAAATCCTATCCACCTTTTCTCTTTGAGTGCCAAACTATTTGGCTTTAAACAAACCATCCTTCATGGCATGTGCATGGCAGCTAAAGCCACTGCCCAATCTCAATCAGATGACTATGAATTCCCTTTCAATATTAATATTGTATTCAATAAGCCGGTTTACCTTCCCAGTACAGTGGGCTACATCCAAAATCAGGATGGTTTTGGCATTTACCCAAAGCATGATAAAAACATCGTGGCTAGCCCACTATTAAGTGGTCAATTTGAAACTAATATGAGTTTTAAAGACTCTAACGTCTTATAACAAAACATATAGGTGCAAAAATTGAAACTCTTACTGATCACACTAATCTTCTTTAGTACCGCCAGCTTCGCAGACCTCCTGCGTAGCCCTGAGAACCAATCAAGGGATGAATATAGAAACCCAACTAAAACCTTAAATTTTTTTGATGTAAAACCAAACCATAAGGTCGTCGAAATATGGCCTGGTGGTGGTTGGTATTCAGAAATCCTGGCTCCATTATTATTTGAAAAAGGCCAGCTCATTGCGGCGCATTTCCCTGCTGACTCACCGATTTCTTTTTTTAGCACAAGCCGTAAAAAATACGAATATCGCATAACACAACAAGCAAAATTCTCAAAAATTACTTTGGTTGACTTTGCCCCACCTAAGCTTACAAATATCGCAGAAGAAAATTCCGTTGATCGTGTACTCACTTTTCGAAATGTTCACAACTGGATGAGAAACAATGGGGAGCAAGCCGCATTCAATGGTTTTTATAACGCATTAAAACAAGGTGGTATATTAGGAGTGGTTGAGCACAGAGCACCCAGTGATTTTAGCAAAGAAGAAATGATTAAATCCGGTTATGTAAGTGAAGCCTATGTGGTCACCTTAGCTGAAAAAGCAGGTTTCAGACTAATAGCTAAGTCTGAAATTAATGCCAATAGCAAAGACACTAAAACCCACCCAAAAGGCGTATGGACACTTCCTCCAAGCTTACGTCTTGGGGAGCAAGATAGGGAAAAATATTTAAACATTGGAGAAAGTGATCGCATGACACTTAAATTTATAAAGTGATGCTAATTTAGTCTAAGTTCAAGCCCTTGACGAATAAGATTCGCTTTGCAAAAGTTTCCGCCTGTCAATTTTGCCACCATGTCTTCTGGACCCAGTAGCTGGTGGCAAACATCATCAAGTGTCATACCTTTTTTATGTAACATTTGAGCTTGCTCGCATAAGGCCAAAATATTATCGAGCTTGTCCGCCAGTGCAGACTTACCATTTTCAATCACCCCGCCATGGGGACAAAATAAGGTCTTAAAATCCAGCTTTAATACCTTTTTTATGCTGTCTACCAGTTGCTCTAAGTTTTCATCGCTGCGCAAGAGTTTTAATTTTCGAGCAATAAACAAATCACCACTAAAAAAGTAACCCTGCTCGGGCAGAAAGAAACAAGTTAGATCCCTGGCATGGCCAGGTGTATGCACCGGAATAATCTGACTACCATCGGCTAAAAATTCCTGCTCACTAAGCGCCTGAGTTTTAACCGGCACCAATGATCCCCAAACTACCCTTTGCAAAATTGGGGTTTTATAACCCGTGGCAAGTTTTTCTTGTGCTAATTTAGGCGCTTTTGGCAATACACCATGGGTAACAGAAATATGATGAGCATTCCCACTGTGATCCTCATGGTGATGCGTCAGCAGCAATTGCTCTACTGGGTGAGAAGACAAAAACTGCTTAACATAACGCCATTGATTACTTGGGCCTGTATCAATAATCGTTTCACCTATGCGGTAAACGATAAACTGCGTGTTAATACCCTGATTTAAACGACCAACTTTGACGCCAGAAACCCTTTCAAATTCATAAGTTTTACGGATGGGCATAGTGTATTCCTAAAAGTTATGAGCGAATCATGCCAAACGTGAACCAGATTACAATCACACAATAAACCCAATTTATTAGTAAAACCGACCAAAGCAAAATGGACAATCTCTGCTAAGGTAATACTATTCCATGACGAAGGCCGGCCCATGTTTTACCTGCCCAAATCCAGCTTAGAGCTTACATTCAATCTTATCCGTCACGTACAACCGAGCCTTGCCCTAAAAGTGCGCAATGCTGCCATGGCCATTGACTCAGGCAACGATCAAACCCGCACGGCGATGGATCTCACCGAAGATGATGTCTTTACTATTGTTAATCACTTGATGCAGATTGAAAATCAGGCACGCATGGGCGCTAAAGCCGATAAAGGTCGCCAAATCTTAGCCAGCGCCTTAATCGCCGACTGGCTTACTCTCAACCTTAAAGACAGCTAACCCTCTTTAAATGTGCAATAACGCAATAGTCTTAACATAAAACACCATTAAAGATAACGGTATAAATAATAAGTAGCCCAATTTTGTCACAAGCCATGCTGGGTATTGCAGCTAACTGACTTTTATATGGGTCAAAAAAAGCCCTTACAATAATGTAAGGGCTTTCCTATTAAGGCTTGAGTTATGATAAAGCAGGAATAACTAGGCCGCTTGGTGAGATTTTTGCTCCTCTTCTTCGGGTCCCCAGATAATTCCCTTGGCCCCTTCTTGGGCAAGTTCAAGATAGCGCCCTTCAACGCTATCACGGCGTACCTTCAACGTCGGTGTAATTAGGTTAGATTCAACCGTCCATGGCAACTGTGTCAAAACCAGACAATCCAAACGCTCGTGATGTTCCAGCTGAGTATTAATGGCTGCAAGGTGGGCTTCAAGGGCAGCTGTCACCTCAGGTTTTGGTAAGTTACGCGCTGTTTCGGATAATTCGATCACCGCTAAAGGCTGATTACGCCCAGACCCCATCACACACGCTTGCTCTATTGCCTCATGGGAAACTATCAAGCCTTCAATTGGCGCCGGAGCAATGTACTTACCCTTGGTGGTTTTAAACAGTTCTTTTACACGCCCAGTAATTCGCAGAAAACCTTGTGCGTCTACCTCGCCTTTATCACCGGTGCGGTAATAGCCATCTAAAAACGCTTCTTGTGTTTTTTCAGCGTCTTTGTAATACCCCTGCATTAAGGCAGGGCTTTTAAATAGGATTTCACCTTGTTCACTGATCTTCAAATGGTTTTGAAAGAAAGCTTTCCCTACGGCACCAATACTTCTTTGCCCTGGCAAACTTAAAGTGCCATAACACAGGTTTTCGGTCATGCCATACCCTTCCATCACTGGTAAATCAATTTGATCAAACCATTCTAAAAGCGCTTGAGGCATGGGCGATGCGCCACAACCGCATAAGCGAGCTTTATCCAGCCCTAAACCTTTTTTGATTTTCTTTTTAATTAACCCTGAAATAAGCGGGATTCTAAGCAAGGTATCCAGCTTTTTCTGACCACCGACTTTGCCAAGTATGCCCTCTTGAAATTTAGACCACAGTCTTGGCACAGCGAAAAACAAAGTGGGTTTCACACTGACAATATTGTCAGCAAAGCTATCGAGGGATTCAACAAATGAAATACTGAACCAGCCATAAAAACTCTGCCCTTCAACAATCATACGTTCAGCTACATGAGCAAGGGGTAAAAATGAAATAGCTCGGTCTGTGCTTTTTATGCCCACTTGCTCAACAAAATTATTAGCCGCAAACGCGAAAGCACGATGAGTATGCACCGCACCCTTTGGCTGGCCGGTGGTACCTGATGTGTAAACCAGTGTCATCACTTCATCTAATTCAGCCATATGAGATTTAAAATCAGCACTGGCTGGCTTGTTAACCAGATCGTCCCACTGATAGTTCACATCCCCTGAATAAAATGGAAACCCTATCGTGGTAAACCCATCTGGAATGCTGTTAATTACATCCTGGTCGTTATCATGCTTACCAACAAACAGGATTTTAGCCTCACTGTGTTCAAGCACGTAATGGACGTTATTTTTGGACTGCCCAGGATACAAGGGCACAGAAACAGCCCCTGCCATCATGATGGCCAAATCGGCCATAATCCATTGCGCACAGTTTTTAGACCAAAGGGCGACCTTGTCCCCTTTATTTATGCCTAATTGCGTAAGCTGATGGGCCATATTACGGGCCAAAACCTCTACCTGAGACCAGGTTAATTCTTGATATTCACCATTGATAGGTTGGCGTAGATAGGCTCTATTGGGCTGTTCTTCAACGGCTTTGTAAAAAGCGGCTAATGGGCTAAGCATAGGCACCTCGGCTGTCTTAATTGATTTTGTTATTGTTATTTTTATCCCCTCCAATAGATCATATAGTGTTCATGATGTCTAGGTTATCTGCTGCAAGAGCAAACCGCTTTGTGTATGCTTGTCGCAATTCGTCAATTATTATAATTATTTAGCTGGGTGTTATGAGCATATTAGAATTTTCAATACCCTATCATTATGTAAAAGCCGCATTACGAGGCCCGCAAGACCACGGCGTTGATATCAATGCGCTATTAGAACGATCCGGGATATTGCAGGATGTTTTACATGAGCCTAAGGCCCGTGTGACAGCAAAACAATACGCTCAGCTTATTCAAAACATCTGGGTAGAAATGCAAGATGAATACATGGGGCTTGGCCAAGAGGTGAGCCCTCTTGGCTCCTTTGCGATGATGTGCCATGCCGTAATACATTGCCCAACACTGGAAAAAGCCTTTCGCCGTGCTTATCGCTTTTATGGTTTGTTTTTACACCTACCCGATATCACCTTAGAGGTGGATGATGAATACGCAACAATTAAGGTAGACGAAAGTAAATTAAACGATCCTGATCACTTTTTAATTGAGTCAATACTGGTTATCTGGCATCGCTTTGGTAGCTGGTTAATTGGCCGTCGTATTCGTTTAGTCGATGCCTATTTCACATTTCCTGCACCGGTAAATCAAAACGAATACCAACAAATATTTTATTGCGACATCCATTTTAACAATGACTTTACTGGCATTCGTTTTCCCATTAAATTTTTGCAATCGAAATTAACGCAAAATGAAACGACTCTAAAACAATTTCTAAAGCAAAGCCCAGCAGATTTATTGGCTCGACCTGATGAAGGCAATAGCTTAGTCACTCAAATACGTGAAATTATTGGCTCAGATTTATCCGCTGAACTGCCCAACTTTGAGTACGTGGCTCAGGCGCTTCATACCAGCGCGCAAACTCTTCGACGCCGTTTAAAAGAGGAAGGCCTCACCTATCAGGAACTTAAAGACCAACTACGTCGCGATAGTGCGTTATACTACTTAGAACGCGGTGACCTAAGTATTCAAGAAGTGGCTGAAAAACTCGGGTTTTCAGAACCCAGCACCTTTCATCGTGCATTTAAAAAATGGACTAACATGACACCGGGCGCCTATCGCCAAGGTGAAGAATATAACCAAAACGATTAACACATGACTAAACAACTATCCGATCTCGTTGAAGTAAAAACCAGTGAAATTCATGGCAAAGGGTTATTTGCTAAATGTGCGATCAAAAAAGACACACTCATCGGAAAACTAGAAGGGAAAGCCTGCAAAACGGATGGCCCGCATGTATTATGGATGAATGATGGCCAGGATAAATTTAAAGTCAGTAATGATCTTAAGTACATCAATCACAACAAAAAACCCAATGTCGCGTATTATGATGACTTTACGGTTGTGGCAATCAAGAGCATCAAGAAAGGTGACGAACTTGTCCATGACTATGGCGACGGCTGGGATTGAGCGTCTTTAATGCTCGAGTGTTTACCCAAAGCAAGACGCCCATCACAGCTTGAGGCTTTGCCTTTGTTATTCGCCTTGCGTAACGCTAACCTATACTGATAACACACGGTTTCATCGAAACGGATTTCATGGAATATTTGAGCGATTTTTAACCACTTTATCGCTTTTTTAGCGAACCTAGGTTATGCAAAACATTCACTTTCTTAAGAAACTGCGCTTTCCTTTATTTTGGCAAATACTGCTGGCAATGGCCTTCACCCTAAGCCTCACCATTGGGATTATTTGGGCTTATCTTGGGCATAATCTAAACCATTTATTGCAACAGCAAACCGATACATTTGCCAATACTATTACTCAACAAGCCGCTGACAGTGCTGCCGAAATGGTAATGGCATCTGACCAGCTCGCCATCATGTCCATGTTGGATAACTTGGTGAGTAAAAATACCAGTATTCGTCAAATTCGCGTATTGGATGATAAACAACAATTAATTGCCCAAAGCCCCTTAACAAGAACCCGCGCGCGCCCTCAAAACGTCAACCGATACACAACCCCTATTCTATTTCATGATGTACAGGCGGGCAGTATTTCGCTGGTTCTAGACAACAGCGCCATTCGGGACTCGCTCATTCAAACGCGTAAGGTTTTAGGCGGCATTGTCTTTAGCATCGGCTTAATGGCGTTAGTGATTTCAGCTTGGTTAGCCAACAATTTAAGCTCGCCACTTAAACGGTTGCAAAAAGTTGCAGCCGAGGTGGCAAATGGTAATTTAAACCCGCAATTACCTGACACTAAAAACGACGAAGTTGGCGATTTAGTTGACGATTTTGATGACATGCTTCAAGGACTCAGAGACAAAGAGTCCATCGAGCATAAATTCAGTAGTTATATTTCCAAAGATATTGCCAGAGGCATACTTGCAAATTTAAATTCCAATAAGACGCCACTCCGAAGTGTCTATGGATCTGTATTGTTTGTGGACATCGTGGGATTCACTCAACTAAGTGAACGCTCTAAACCCAGCGAAATAACCGACATCCTAAATCATTATTATTTTATCTTGCATCAAGCGGCAAAAATGTACCGAGGCTCGGTAGATAATTATATTGGAGATGGCGCGATGCTCACCTTTGGTGTGCATAAAGAAGATAACAAACACAGCATTAATGCCATTTGCTCAGCACAGATATTCTTGCGTTTAACCGACCTTATGAACGCACAACGAAAAGAAAAGGGGCTTCCTAGCTTAGACTTTCGCTTAGGATTACATTGCGGGGAAATGCTGGCAGGGACCATTGGCTCAAGCGAGCGCATGCAGTTAACCATAACAGGTGATAGTGTAAATTTAGCAGCTCGTATGTGCGAGCAAGCTCAAATGAATACATTAATGATCAGCGATGATGTTTTAAACCACCCTTCTACTCTGGGTTTAGTGGTCACTGAGCCACCGGTAAAACTACAAATAAAAGGCAAACAAAATGCGGTTAACGGGCACAATGTGATTCGTTTAGCCCCTAAATTTAATCGCCTTTTGATGCAACAAGAAGCAGAAATGGAAGCCATGCAATATGAATAAACTCATCATTGCATTAACCTGCTTTATACTGAGTGCCTGTAGTACACTCAATCAAGGTATTTGGTTTGAAGACACCGATACCTTGATCAGTCAGCATCGATACCAAAAAGCCTTATCTCAAGTAAAGCACAGCAAACCGGACGATCAGGCCACTATAAAAAAAATTCAACGTTTAGCCAGCGTTCATCGTCGCAAACAACTAAAACGTGTGCAGACATATTTTATAAAACAAGAATGGGAACAAGCTGAACGTTTTTTATTGTCACTGCAAGAAAACCAACCACCGAATCCTCAGCTTAAAAAAGCGGCTTTACAACTGGACTCTCTGAGAAACCAAGAACGAGTTGAACGCGAAGCGTCAGTGGCTTTAGCCCAAGCGCGTTTGTTAGTAAAACAGTCTCAGGAACAAGACTTTAAACGCAGAAACAATCAACTGAGTCTTTACTGGTGGCAAACAGACATGCCACTTGAATCTGAAAAGAAAGCATTAGCAAATAAGTTATTGTCTTTGTCTACTGAGGCACTTAATCAAGATAATTACAATTTAGCGCATACTACCTTTACCCAGGCGCTCGCCTTTAATCACGAATTAAAGAATGCACCCATCCGCATTGATATACGCCAAGCTCTTAAGAAAAGAAATACCGCCACAGCAAAACAAAGGCAAGACCGCTTAATCAGACGCTTAACAAATGCTATGAACGATGAGAATTTTGAACAAATTCTTACCCTGTCGTCTAAATTGGCCAACCCTCCGTTTAAGGGGAAAGCTGTTGCCAGCATACTGCAGAAAGCCCAAGCCCAGCTATCTGCGAATGCACAAGAATTAGAGCAGCAAGGGGACAGCATTTACCGACAAGGCAACATCGCCACTGCTATTGAGCTTTGGCAACAGGCACAAGCTCTCATGCCTAATCTTCCTGGGCTCAAGGATAAACTGACACGGGCACAAAAAGTCAAACACAAGCTAGACTCATTGCGTCAAACACAAAACCAAGAACCGTAAAATATTGTCGCATTAAGTCCAATCTATTCCTCCAATTTCAGTCATCGTTACCTGATATTCAGCTAATATAAAAAGATGGGGAATTTAAGGACAACACCATGATGGACTTTACGCTGGATCCGGCCAATATTCATGCTGATAAAGCCCCTGCCCTAAGGGCTCAGATTCAACAGCACTATTTATGTGATGAGCAGGATTACATCCAAGAATTACTGGACACCTTCCCTGATACTCAAAACGACGCTCTTACCGAATCGGTATCACAAACTATCGAGCTCATTCAAAAGCAAAATAGCCAATCTATTCTTCACAAACTCCTTCAAGAATATGACTTAAGCACAGACGAAGGCATTACTTTAATGTGCCTAGCTGAGGCATTAATCCGCGTTCCAGATATTGCCACCGCTAATGACCTTTTGATTGATAAATTATCACAACGTGGTTGGCAGCATCATTTAAATAAAAGTGAATCTTTTTGGGTAAACGCAGCAAGCTGGGGGTTAGCCTTAAGTGGCAAGGTACTCAAGTCACGTAACCCTCAACCGAATGAAGCCATTACAGGCTTGGTTAACAAACTAACCCTTAATATTACCCGTGAGGCCATTGGTCGTGCGATACGTATCATGGGAGAGCAATTCATATTTGCGCAGAGTATCGAAGAAGCCATAGAGAACGGTCAGCACCTAGAATCAAAGCAGCAATGCTGCTCGTTCGATATGCTGGGCGAGCAAGCGCTAAGTGATGCCGATGCTCAGAAATATTATGACGCTTATTCTCATGCCATCGACATTGTGGCACAGGGCAATAAACGTAAAAAGAAATACACTGACAATATCTCAATCAAATTATCCGCATTACACCCAAGATATGAGCCAAGCCAACAGCATAAGGCAATGCCCATTATTATTGACCGATTGTTAAATCTAGCGCGCAAAGCCCGAGCTGAGAATGTGCCTATTACCATCGACGCTGAAGAACAGTATCGCCTAGATATTTCACTGCAGATTTTTGAAACGGTACTGAGTCATCAAGATCTCGCCAATTGGGGGGACTTTGGTATTGTTGTTCAAGCTTATGGTAAGCGGGCATTAAGTTTATTGCATTGGCTATATGCGCTGGGTAATAAACTGCAAGTTAACATTCCGGTGCGCCTTGTAAAAGGCGCTTACTGGGATACAGAGATAAAATGGGCTCAACAACTGGGTTTATCTGAATATCCGGTATTTACCCAAAAGGCCAGTACCGATTTAAATTTCTTAGCCTGTTCACGGTTTTTATTAAATAATCAACAAAAATGGCTAAAACCTAAATTCGCTACCCATAATGCATGGACAGTGGAATTTATTCTTAATCTGCAGTCACAAGTGCCGTTTGAATTTCAACGCTTACAAGGCATGGGTGAAGCCTTGTATGATCATGTTAACAAACAACACGGTATTACTTGTCGTATTTACTCACCCATAGGGTTACATCAAGAATTACTGCCCTACTTGGTTCGTCGTTTAATTGAAAACGGTGCAAATAGTTCGTTTGTATTTCAAGTGCATGATCCTCAAATCCCCATGCATTTATTAACTGAACACCCAGCTGATCATTTAATTCAATCCTCAATTATGAACCCGAACGTTCCTCTTCCGGGTGAAATATTTGTTGATTATAGAAATAGCCATGGCGTAGAACTTGAGCATGATAAATTTTATCATCGCACCATGGACGCTGTACTTCCTTTTTTTGAAGAACATTACGAAGCCAGACCTATTATTAACGGCCAAGAGTTCAAGCACTGCCAACCTCGAGACTTACTCAGCCCCGTGGACAATCAACGCTTGGGCATGCTTTATCCAAGTGACGATATCGCCATTAATGCTTGCTGCGAATTATTAAAAAATCCCGCGCCGGTGTTTGCAGACCTAGAGACATTAACAAATTGCGTTGAGCGCATTGCAGATGTTTTATACAAACACCGCTTCGAATTAATCTTTTTATGCATGCAAGAGGCCGGGAAAACATTACAAAATGCGTTAGATGAAGTACGTGAAGCCATGGACTTTTGCCGGTATTACGCAAGACAAGCACAAAAGAATTTTGCTGATCCAGCAATCCTTGATTCCGTAACAGGCGAAGAGAATTTATTACAGTATCGCCCACGAGGTACCGTCCTGTGCATCAGTCCTTGGAACTTCCCATTAGCAACCTTTGTTGGTCAAATTTGTGCGGCATTGGCCTGCGGTAACCGCGTAATCGCTAAGCCTGCACAACAAACCAGCATAACCGCTCAACGTGCCGTTGAGATCATGTATCAAGCCGGCATTAGTCAAGAGCAGCTCATATTCTTACCCGGTGATGGTGAAAAGATTTGCCGTACTTTGGTAAATCAGCAACTCATCGACATGGTATGTTTTACTGGCTCAACACAGGTCGCAAAAACCATACAGCAATGGCTATTAAAAGACTGTGAAAAATTCATACCCTTCCTGGCTGAAACCGGTGGTCAAAATGTCATGTTAGCCGACAGTACATCACTGATTGACCAACTCATCCCTGATGTCATTGATTCTGCATTTGATAGCTCAGGACAGCGTTGCTCTGCTTTACGTGTTTTGTTTATCCAAAAAGATATTAAAGACGTGTTTTATCAAGCACTACGTGGACGTCTAGCCGTATTAAACATTGAATCACCGTTTTTACGTGATACCGACTTCGGCCCACTCATTGATGACCATGCAAAACAAAAACTCAATGAGCACATAAAATGGCTAGACGAACACGCTAAACTGATTGCAGAGGTGAAACTACCCGAGCAGTTACCGAGTGAATTATATTTAGCCCCATGCGTATATGAAATTGAAGACTTCTCACAATTAACACAAGAAAACTTTGGCCCTATTCTTCATGTTATTCCATTTGATCATGATGAGCTTGATGAAAAAATCAAACAAATCAATGACAGTGGCTATGGCTTAACCCTCGGGGTACATAGCCGAAACCAACGCTGGATTGATTACATTATCGACCATGCCATTGTGGGCAATATTTATATTAATCGTAATATGATTGGCGCAAAAGTTGGCTCACAACCATTCGGCGGTCATGGTTTGTCCGGTACAGGACCAAAAACAGGGGGGCCAAATTATGTGCACGCTTTTGTTAAGGAATACACTATCACTACCAATACATCTGCATTCGGTGGCAACCAAGAGCTACTAAGCTGACGAGCAAGCCAAAAAAAACGCCAAGAGATCATCTTGGCGTTTTAAATTACTCAGCAGTAAATATGATTATTCTGAAACAATCCCTTCACCTGCTAATTCTTCATTAACCAGTTCTTGCGCAACTGACTGGCTTGCTTTCATAGCTGTTTCAATAAATGCATAGGTTTTGTTTTGGTACTGTTCTTCTTGCACCTTGTCATGCAAATTTGTGAGCGTTTCCATAGGTGTTTCAACCACAATTGCGTTCACTAACCAGTCTGGTAATGACCCACCAGGATTTGCATGTACTTGGTAAACCACTTCCACAATACCCTCATCTTGAGGTGTAAACGTCCATGCGCCATCTACACTTGGCATACGTACAAAGTCTTCATCGACATTGCCATAATCAGGCTCTGCTTTAATTGATGATGTAACCACACCATTAGCATCAGCCGTCATAATAGAACGAATATACGTATCACGATTGGTCACAGGCCAAGGGGCTTCATTCACGGTATAAATAACCGTTTCTTCATCACTCACGCGTTCTTTTACATCAAACACAATAACGTTATGCATCCAGCTTGTAGCTTGCGGGTCATCTTTTAAAAGAGCCACAAACGCATTCACACTGGCCTTAATATGAGTAACACCTTTGAACTCTTTTAGCTCAGAGCCTTCAACTTCACGGGTAAACACCTTGATGTCTTTATCTTCATCATGGGCTTCTAATTGCCAAGGGCTGACATCCGCAAGGCTTAATTGACTAAGAGAAAGTAACGCGGCACTGGCCAGAATTGTTAACCGTTTCATTTATTATCCTCATTATTAACGGTGCGTGGAGTAAGCAGTATACCTATCAAGACTCACCTAACAATGACCAAAGGCGCACACTTGCCTGTCAATTGCGCCAATACTACTTACCGTTTCCGCCTAAACAATTTGGGGAATCCGGTATCCCTTGTGCAGCTTGCCAAGTCTGTGGGTTATAAGTATGCAAGGCCAGCGCATGCACCGAGCCAGCCAGCTCGTCCGCCAAAACCTGATAGACCGCTTGGTGTTGCTTAACTTTGTTAAGGTCATCAAATTCATGCGTAACCAGTACCACCTTAAAGTGAGTCTCTGAATCTTTAGGCACATTATGCATATGGCTTTCATTCTCAACCCGAAGATGCATGGGTTTGAAGGCTTGATCGAGTTTTAGCTTTATTTGTTGTTCAACCATCATGACTATTACTCCTTAAAAATAATAAAAAATTATACCCATTACACACAGCAAAAACCATGTATGGATATACAGATTCACATTGACGAAGGCTTTTTAGGCATGTATAAATTAGCTCAAATTAAGCAAGAGGTGACAGCATGAGCAAGGCGCAATCATTAATCGAACAGTTTTACCAAGAAGAACAAGAGCGCATTGCGCAAGAATCCACCTTCACCCCTGTTGATGTAAGTGTAAGTAGTGCCGATATGGCCATGATTAACACGATCTCTAAACGATTCAACAAAGATAAAAACCAACTCGTACGCGAAGCGCTTAGCCAGGCTATCCTTGATATGTTCAGCGCGCTGGAGCCTGTAGAACGAAAGATGCTGGCCAAGGACGCTGATGAATTAGCAAACAGCATCGCGGCCGAAATCGCCGAAGAACAGGGTTTAGATACCCTAGAAGTTACCGGTACCAACTGGGTTGCACAAGATAAGCAATGCATCAAAGATGAGCGCAAAGCTGAAAAAGAGCAGCAAAAACAACAAGAAATGCTGGCACAGCAAATCTTAGCGGAACAACAGGCCAAAGCAGAGTCTGAAGAAAGCCCTGAGGCAGATGCCTTAACCGCTGGCACGCAAACGGACGAGTCTGACGTGGAAGCACCTTCACAAGACGCGCCCTTTGCTGAACAAGCCAACGCTGAAAACGAAGAAGATGC
>MDTG01321088.1_pt1 | contig 15325 bp, 12 predicted proteins | sample 811421 | NCBI WGS metagenome assembly MDTG01 (sample SAMN05326645, study PRJNA326480) | marine metagenome | isolation source: seawater | place: Pacific Ocean: South East | collected 2011
TATCTTGTAATTTATTCATATTCAATTCATATTTATAAGTACCAATTATTAATATAAATGCTATTATATTCCATATTTTATTTTGTTTATCTTCACTAATACCAATATTACTAAGCATCTTTTTTAAATGTTGAAATTGATGATTATCTAATATTTTGTCTCCATTACTGTTATAATCATCTCTTGTTATAACTCCATTTGTTAAATATGAAGAAGATTTATCAAACCATTTATCTAAGTTTAAATTTTTAATATTATCTTTACCAATTCCGGTTAATAATTCATAAAAAATATGATAATTGCGTTCATTTGTATTTTGAAATAATACACGAACTGTTTCTAATAGATATGTTTCAATATATCCTCCTATAATTGTGTCTTTTTTTTCATTAAATTTTATTTTAATGAATTTACCAAATCTACTTGAATTATCATTTTTTATTGTTTTAGCATTACCAAATGCTTCTAATATTGGATTAGATTGAATAATATTTGATTTAATTAATGATATATTATTATTTATTTTATTAATATTTTTTTTACTATTTTCACTTCCAACAACAAATGTAAGATAATCAATTATAATTTTAGTAGATTGTGTTTTACCTGCTCCACTTTCACCACTAATTAATATTGATTGATTTTTATTAAATGTATTAAAATAGTTATATGATTTTAATACAGTATTATATATATGAGATTGGTCTCCCATTTGTTTATTTTTAAAACTAATTTTTTTATCACCAGTATATAAATTTGTAAATCTAAATGGATTAATACTAATTAATATTTCACCACAATCAGTATATATCTTATTTATATCAAATCTACTATGTATAGACTGTAATATAGATGGTTCATTTAAGAATGGAAGTAATACTACGTCATTAATTTCATTATATTTAATATCTTTATATGTGTGTGTTTCAGTTTTATCTATGGTTTTATCAGATACGTCTCCAATAAACCAATCATTATTTTTTTTATACCAAATACGATTAACGTTCATTATATATATTATGCTATATATATTTATGTAAGTTAATTTGAAATCTAATATATAAAATTTGATATTGAAAATAATGTATTATTAATCAATTATAATATATTAGGAAGTAAATATGTCCTTAATTGACGATTGGTACTTTAATCCAGCAACATCGACCTATCATGGTCCAAAGGGTGAAACTGTTAAATGGCAGACTGATCCAAATTTTCCTATTGATATGAAAACAAAAACCATTACAAATCGTAAAACAGGTGAAGTGATGTCTATATCTGATTTTTCTAATTCAGGAAAGACTCGCATATTATATGTTCTTGGTCCTCATGGCATTACACCAGAACAAGAAGACGAGATATATAATAGAGACGCTTTTAATTAATTATTAATTAATTAAAAATTTATAAAATTTGATATTAAAAATTATTACGATTAACTTTTATTTAATAATAATGACACCATTAGAAATTTTAGAAATTGCAAATAATCCTAATAATATAGGTAAAGGTAATCATGAATATCGTATAATATTAGAAGAATATCTTAATGAACTTGGTCTTGAAATGACACAACAAGAAAAAGAATATTTTAGTAAATAAAAACATATTTTAGTAAATATATATTACACCTTATAATCCATTAACTAAACCATCCAGTAATACCATATCTATATTTTCCTTCAACGTTAATATGAGAAACAAAATGAGGAATACCATGTTCAGGTGGAATATAGAATAAAACAAGATTATTGAATGTTGGAGAAATAGATTTAATAATTTCTGTTCTTTCTTGATTCATAATATGTAAAATACCACCATAATGGGGTTTCCAATTTTTTGTTAAATTAAGAACAAACGCAATTCTTCCATTATTTTTATCACAATGTGGAGATAAAAAATCACCACATCTATATTTACTTATAAATACATCATGTGCTGTTTTAACATTCATATTTGTAATCAAATTAATATTATCAATTACATTTTGTTGTTTAAATATGTATGTAGTAAAACCCTCCATTGATGGTTGTTTATTATTATTCATAGACCTTTGAAATGAAAATGAGAATTTATCATTTGAAAACGCAGAATTTGCCTTTTTAATATTATTCTTAATCTGTTTTTTATTATTATCTGTGTATGGTTTATCACATTTTACATTATCCACACATACAGTTGAAGTCCAATTACTTTTTGGTTTTTGATTATGTATATAATAATATATTTTATTAGCGACTTCTTCTTGTAAATAATTAGGTATAACAACTATTTTTTCTTTTGAAAATATATTGGCAAAAGTATTTATATCTAATTTTGAATTTATCATTATATTTTATAAACTTATTAAATTATAAAATATAACTTGTTTATAAATATCTCATATAATATTATAATGCTTCGTGTTGGTTCAAGAGCACAAGTTATGCACGGTAATGCCAAAATGACAGGAGGTGGATTAAGAAAGAAAGACCTTACATACAATAAAGCTGGTAAAATTGTTTCAAAAAAGATGAGTAAAATGGCAAAGAAAGAGATGAGATTACAAAAGGCGGGATATATTACAACAAAAGGTGTTTTTGGTGTTAAAAAAATGAGTGGAGGTGAACCATCACCTCCTAAAAAACAAAGAGTAAATTATAAAGTTAATGTTATTCCACAAGAAATTATTGATGAATGTAAAAAAGATTTTAGTGATACTATTCATATTATAGAAACCATACCATTTATACAACAAACTTCTAATCCAGATAATACTTATTTTGTAATAAAAATAAATAATGAAGATAAATATTTTATTAAATGTGGAAAATGGGATACGACATATAGATGTATTAAAAATGAAGTAATTGCTTATACTAGATTATATCAAATGTATAAGGATGATTGTGAAGGAGATTATCCAAAATATGCTAAAATGATTACTTATGCAAAAAATAATGATAAAAATAATGGATGTATTGCACTTAGATTTGTAGAAAATACTAAATTACCAGATGATTCAAATAGTGATGTTATTGAAGAAGGATTAAATTATTTAAAAGAAGCTGGTATTTTTCATCATGATATAGCTACAAATATTAAAATACATATAGGTACTAATAAACCATTTATATTAGACTTTGAAGGTTCACAAACATTTACTACAGAATTAGATAAAGAATATTTTGAATTATATCATTTTGACGATGAAATAAGTTTTATACAATATATTATTAATGCTGGAATACCAAACAGACGTGTAGGAATACAACCAACACCAACTAAAATAAATAAAAAAACAAATAGATTAAATATAAGTACCCCAATAAAATTAAATTTTAATAAATTTAATATTCCCACCCCACAAGGACTTACAGGAAATTTATCACTATATACACCACCATCATCGCCTCAACCATTCGGAACACCACCACAACTACAACCATTCGGAACACCACCATCAACACCACAACCATCAACACCACAACAAGCACCATCAACACCACCATCATCATCAACATCACATAATGGTGGTAAAAAAAAGAAAAAGAAAAAGAAAAAATAAATTCTACTTCCTCAAACTATCCCGCTTAGCATTTTCTCCCTCAAATTGCTTTCTTGGACCTGATTGATATTGACATGCTTTTTCAATATCTCTAATACCTTTCACTAATTTAATTAATCCACTTGGTTCAATAGATGACTTGTGATCACTTCCCCACATATTTCTGTCAATTGTTATATGTCGTTCTATCCATTCTGATCCCATTGCAACTGCGGCGAATGTAGTAACTAATCCATATTCATGACCACTATATCCAACTTCTCTATTGACACAATGCGTTTTTTTCATATAATCTATATATCTAAGATTTAAATCTTCTACTGGACATGGATAGGTAGAATTAGTATGCATAACGACGTCTGGATTACACGCATCTATACAAGCACTAATTTCTTCCTCATTACTCATACCAGTACTTATAATTAATTCATCAAACTTCTCACGAGCATAAGAACATAAATCTAAATCAGTAATACTAGCACTTCCAATTTTAGCAATTTTACAATATTTCGCCATAATATCTACACTATCTTTATCCCAAACACTAGCAAAAAATATAATACCAAGTGAATTAGAATATTCTACTAATTCCTTAATTTGTTCTTCACTAAATTCAATACGATGTTTATAATCTAAATAAGTCATTCGTCCCCAAGGTGTATCTCTCATTACACTTTTCTGTTTTTCAGGAACACAAACATCAGGATTACGTTTTTGAATCTTTGCATAATCAGCACCAGCAATATGTGCTAAACATATTAATTTTTTACATAATTCTATATCTCCATTGTGATTAATACCAATTTCAGCAATAATTTTAACCATTTATAAGTAATATTACTATTTATGTTTTAAATAGAGTTTGACAGAAAAGGTAATTATTTAATAAAAAAAATAAAAAAATGTATAAATACAAAAGTAATTTAAATATATAATGTTTAAAAATGTCGTATTATTCTTACATAAAGAAGGACAAAAAAAGATAGGTGTTGATAAAGCACCATTACTAATAAAAAAAAATATAAATTTCAAAAATTTATATAAAATTCGTTCAATGAATAATATATATAAAAATTTAGAAAATTTATATGATAATAATAAATCTATTAATGAACCAATTTTAAATATAGGCGGTGATCATTCTATGGCAATATCAACAGTAGCAGATTCATTAAATAAACATAAAAATTTAAAATTAATATGGATTGATGCACATTGTGATATAAATACATATCAATCATCTACTACAAAAAATTTTCATGGAATGCCATTAAGTATATTAACAGGGTTAGATATACAAACAAGACATTCATTTGATTTTTTAAATAAAACTAGATTATTAGATTTTAAAGATATACTATATATTGGTATTAGAGATATTGATCCATATGAAATACATATTTTAGATAAATATAATATAAAATCTATTTCTTCTCATGAAGTAAATAATAAACCATATAATGTATTAAAAACAATTAATAATTTTGTTAAAAATAATCCAGTTCATATATCATTTGATGTAGATTCAATTGATCCAACTTATATTCCATCAACAGGAACATCAGTTAAAGGAGGTATTAATATAGATTCAATGAATACAATATTTAAAAATATAAATAAAAAAAATATAGTTTCAATGGATTTTACAGAATTAAATTTAACTATTGGTAATGATAAAGAAAAAGATATATCTTTACAAAATAGTTTAAAATTATTAAATAATTTCTGTATTTAATTAAAAATGGGAAAAAAATCAAGAAAAATAAAAGATACATCAGAAATAATAACATATACAAAAGAAGAAAAATATAATAAAATAAAAGAATTGGTAACTAAATTAGAAATGTTTGGATTAAGTATATATGTAGATGAAATGAAGAAATTAGATGAAATATCAAATAAATATATATATGAAAATATAGAATATAGAGAAATAATTCCACTACCTAATTCAAAAAGAAAAATGAAAATATTATTTTTAAATAATAAAAAACATGATATAAGTATTAATTTAATATATGATAAAAATATATAAAATTAAATAATATTTATTAAATAAAAAATTTATTTTTTGCTACCAAGCCATTTTACATGGTCTTGTTTTACTAATACAACACATGGTTTAGTAGTGTTGCTGTAATTGTTGTTTTTGTATAATAATACATATCCATCTGGAACTTTTGATACACTAACGCCGTGATTAACTGGTACAGTTTCAACTGTTCTTTGTGAGTAATGAGTCATTTTATAATATATATAAATATAAAAAATTTATAATAGATTAAAATAATTATTTTATTTTTTTAATTTTAACGAGATATATTATTTATCTTCTACATCACTTTCAAATTCATCTTCACTTTCAAATTCATCTTCACTTTCATCATCATCTTCAAGTTTTACTTTATTCTTTACACTATTACTTGAATCATCTGACTTATCAGAACCATCTTCATCTTCGCTAATATCTGTTTCAAATTCATCTTCTTCTTCATCTAAATCTCCATCTCCATCTCCATCTCCATCTCCATCTCCTTTATCGCTTTCACTTTTATCATCTTCTTTATTGCTTCCACTTTTATCATCTTCTGTATCTTCTTTATCGCTTTCATCATCACTTTCAAATTCATCATCACTTTCAAATTCATCTTCACTTTCAAATTCATCATCGTCTTCTTCGAGATGACCTGATAAATTATTTGTATCTACCTTATCTACTTTATTTGCTTCAATTGTAATATTATTACTCTTAGTAATTACTTCACTATTTGGAATACTTAATTTTGAATGTGCTAGTTTATGACTTGAAACATTTTCTAAACTGTAATCAAAATCAAATGAATTATCAGTTACAGATGTAATTAGTGGGTCTGTTGTTAGTTTTTCATCTAATTCTTTATCTAAATCTACTTCACCAGATTTAATATTTTCTGCGATTTCAGAATTATTTTGCATAATTTTTTCTTCATCTAATAGAACTCCAAACGCATTTGTTCCTACATCTTTACAAAATTGTCCTAACATAATATTTGCAGATACACCCTTCATATTATCCTGCTCTCCGAAGATTGATGATTTAACAACAATATCGGAGACCTCCTCAAATGACATTTTTGCAACTGGTCCTAAATCTTCTGACCTATTAATACCGTGTCTCATAATTTGCATAATTGCTCCTTTTGATGTCATAATATCAGCAAGAATTTCAAGATGTCTAAATGTAACTCCTTCACCAGATAATACATTTGTAAGTTCTTCTATAATTTTAGCACGTACTGCTTCAATTCCAAATACTTCATAAATTTCTATAATATTATTTGATGTTGTTCTTTCTACATCAACATAATCTTCTGCCATAATATCACGGAGATTTGTTCCGGCTGTTGTTAGAATATCAATCTTTTTCTCAATAGCAAATCCATTAGCATCATATTCTACAACATTAACTTCTTCTGCTCCTACTTTTGTTAAACCACTAATACCACGAAGTGTAAGTTGTTTAATGTGTTTTTCAAATTCTTTCATAAATGTAATGTAATTTTCATCATCGTCATGTCTAATTTTAATACGAAGAACTAAATCATTACTATTATCATCACTAAAAGTACATTCAATATCATCATCTGAATTACAGTTCATTAGAATAGTTTCTTGAATATCTGCCATATAAATGTTTCTTGCCATAATAGTCTCTTTATCAAAGATAATTCTTAAAATCCATGGCGACATACATTCGTCATCATGATTTCCAATATTGAATAGTTTATTGAATTCATTATAAGATTTAATAAATTGAATATCTTCATCTTCAATTCCTTTCTTATTATTTTCATATATAATTTGTGTTTGTGAGATGACATCTTGTAATTTTGTATATTGTAAATGACCTCTAATTGTTTTAATTTTGTCTTTATTTTTCATATATTCATCTTTAAGATATACTCTCATGGATGGAGTATTCATTGTTTTAGAAACATTAATAATTTCTGTTAGACGAGGAACACCAGATACAACAACAACAGAATTTGCTGCAACACCTGCCTGGTGAAATGTATTTAATGTAAGTTGTGTTGATGGTTCTCCAAGTGATTGTGCACCAACTGGTCCAACCATTTCTCCTGGTTGAACAAATGCTTCTAGAATACGAGTTTTAACTTTTTCAATAATGTATGTAAATACAAGTTTATTCATTTTAAATTCAATAATACATCTTTTAGAACTAAGACAATATTTAATTAAAGAAATAAGAAGATATAATGATGACTCTTCTTTTACATATGATTTAATATGGTCGCATAGTTCAGATACTTTTTCAATAATATATACAGGATTAATATCAGGTACAGATAATTCATCAATATTAAACTTATGAATCGCAGCATTAATAAGTCTTTCAATATTAATTGGAGAATACATAATAACACCTCCAATTACATCAATATATGGAAAGCATTCAGTTCTAATTTTATCACGACGACCCATTAGTTCATCAAATTCTGATTTCATAATCTTTTTATAATCTACTTTATTAAATTCTGCATATGTTTCCTTATTCATTAATTCTGTAAATGATGTATCTTCTTCAAATTTAAACTTTTCAATCATTTCTAAATTATTATGACGAATAATAAGAACAGGAATTTTTTCAAGTTTAGTTGCATCAAATCCATCATCTCCATATGTATATTGAACTAGTGTTCCTGCTGCATTACGAACTGTATTATCATATGCCACTTTAACATCTTCCAATGCTTTCATTAAACGACGAGAAATATAACCAGATGCAGCAGTTTTAACCGCTGTATCAACTGAACCTGTACGACCACCCATAGCATGAAAGAAGAATTCTACTGGATTAAGACCTGTCATAAATGAATTTACACAATATCCTTTTGCAAGAATACTAATATCATTTTTTGCGAAGAATGGAAGTGTTCTTCCTGTAAATCCTTCTTCAATTCTTGAACCCCAAATACTTTGTTGTCCCACTGTTCCCATAATCTGTTGAATATTAGAGAATGCACCTTTTGCACCTGATTGTGCTTCAATAAAGAAACTGTTATTCTGACTAATATGTTTTTTAATAATTCCTTTCGCATCTTCTGTTGCTTTGTTGGCGATTGACATAATTTCTGAATCAAGACTACTAAGCATAACAGATGGCGCAAGTTCTCTTTTATAAATTCCTTGCTGTGCTTTTAGAATTAATTTATTTGATTCTTTAATATTTTTACGGATTACTTCATCTATTTCTTTTCGTGCTTCTTGTTCAAGAATAGCATCTTCAAAACTAATACTAAATCCATTACTTGAAACCCATTTAATAAGAAGTTGTTGTGTTTGATTAATAAATTCACAACATTTATCTACACCACACATATTATGAATTTGTTGTAGAAGACCTTTACTACCAAGAATACCTTTATCTAAGATGTCTCCTTCTTTAATTTTACCATTAATTACTGTGAATGATGTATCAATATCAAGATTAATTGGATTTGAATTTTGTAATTTAGCACTAATATCTGGTAAAATTTGTGAATATACTTGTTGTCCTGTCCAATATTTATTACCATTATTATTATGATTTTCTTTTTCAAGTTTTCCTGTATAATTTTTATTACGCATCATTAGACTAAAAAATTCTTTACGATTAATATTTTGTTCTTTTCGTGTTAATAGATATGCACCTGTTAAACTATCTTGTACTACTGTAATAATTGGAGCACTTTTTGCCGGATTAATAATTTGTGTTGGAACTGCTGTTAAATGTTTAAGTTCAACAGAAGTCTGATATGATTGAGGTGCGTGCATATTCATTTCATCACCATCAAAATCAGCATTATACGGTGTTGTTACTGATACATTAAGACGGAATGTATTTCCAGGAAGAACTTTTACTTTATGTGCCATCATACTCATTCTATGAAGAGATGGTTGTCGATTAAAAAATCCAATATCATCATCTTGAATATGGCGATTTACAATATCACCATAATCAAGAACAACACTATTTAAATCTACGTGTTTTAATGAAATAGAACAAGGGAATGGTTCTCCGAAACAATTTGTTTTCTGTTTAACAATAGTATTTGCTCCTGGATAGTTGTAAGGACCATTTCTAACAATTTTATATAATTTATCAATATTGTATTTAGTGACTTTTTCAGGGAAAGTAAGATTCATTGCGATAATCATTGGAACACCCCATTGGTCAATATCAATATTTGGGTCTGCCGAAATAACTGTTCTACCCGAATAATCTACACGCTTACCCATTAAATTACCACGAATACGACCTTCTTTCGCTTTTAAACGCTGCTCAATAGATTTAAGAGGACGACCAGAACGTTGTAAATGTGATGGAATACCTGGCATATCATTATTGATATATGTAGCAACATAATATTGAATAAGTGAAATTAGCGGTTCAATTGTTGCTTTAACCGCATCTGTTTTAAGTCTTTGAATAAGTGTATTATTGTTTTTAATAATATGACCAAGTGCGAATGTAAGATCATCTTCTGAACGCTGATTATTATCTTGGCGAACAGATGGACGCACAGATGGCGGAGGAACAGGAAGAACAGAACAAATCATCCATTCTGGACGACTATATTTACTTGAAAATCCAAGTAATTCACAATCATTATCAGAAATTCTTTTAAAAATTTGAATACAATGTTCCGCTGTAATAATATGACGACTTTTTACATCAGCACTTTGAAATACTTCACGGTTTTTAAAATCTGCTACAATTTTAAGCACCTTTTCTTTATCTCCTACTTCTTTCATATATGAACTTGGCTGAACACAATTACATCCATTATTAAATTGACATCTTTTGGATTTTCTTGCTAGTGTATTAATATAAGCGAAGCGCGCTTGTCCTTTAAGTGAAAGGATATTTTTTAATACATTTGGATTACTTTTATCAATTAATAGTGTAGAACATCTAAAACATACTGATTGAAGAAGTTTAATTGTCATTGCTAAGAAATGAATATGATAAACTGGAACAGCAAGTTCAATGTGTCCAAAATGTCCTGGACAGAGTTCAAGTGTATTTCCGCATGTAGCACATACACGACCATAATCAATTACACCCATTCTTGGGTCAAATAGACCATTAATTTTTGGTTCATTGCCTTCATATGTATCACTACTTGTAATTTCACATACCGAAGACTTTTTAATAAGTTTTGGGTCAAATAAACCTAACTGAATTGTTGAAACATTATCAGTGTCAGTTGTATTTTGTAGTTCTTTCGCAAATTGTGACATATATTATAACTCTATATTTTATAATAAGGGTTTATTTCTTAAATTGATTTAATCAATTTTTATTATTTTGATAATAAAAAATTTTATTATCAAATATATTTATAAATTTTTATTCTTAAATTTTTAATCATTCATTTTCTTCATAAAATCAAGTATATAAAGGAAAAGATTAAGAATATCAAGATAAAGATTAACAGAAGCAAGAATATATTCATCATACCCAAATTTGTCTTTTAGACGATGTGTGTCAAAAATAATAGCACATACAAAGATGAAAATACCGAGTAGAGAATATCCAATGCCGCCATCTGTTCCCATAATCCAGTTGAGAATTCCCCAAAAAATGAGAACAGAAATACCACCCGCAACAATTTCCTCCATAAATCCAAAATCGTATTTTGATTGAAAAGTAAATATTGTTAGAATTACAAATGTAAGAATTGTTATTAAGAAACTCTTAATAACAAGTGTCTTATATCCAAGAGAGACATATGAAGCACACGTCACGGCAACTGTATATGAGATTGAAATTGTAAATGCCGTTAATATCCACATATTATGAGGATGACTATCTTGATAGCAAAATAGCATAAATAGGAATACAAAACTGAAAATAGTTCCTGCGACGAGAGGAGCAGTATTTGTTAGAACATAATTTTGAATTGCGTCATTATACATTGCAAAATAACACATAAAAACTGTAATTATGAGTTGATATAGGAGAATTCCATATATTTTCCTTAAAAAATTACGATGATTTATTTTGGCGTCTATTTTAAGAAACGTCCCCTCTTCAAGAGAACATGGATTTTGAGGAACACCTGTAAAAGGAGTTGTTAGAGTTGTTGTCATAATTTTTATACTAAAAACTCTTTTTATATTATAAATTAAATTATAAAATTTCTTTCAAATTTTATTGTACATATTTAAGTTAAAAGTATTTAAGACCGTTTTTTGCTTTTAGACCCCGTTTTCCTCTTAGACCCCTTTTTCCCCTTTTTTACACCTTTTGGGCGTTTTTTTGTTAATGCAGATTTTGAAACATCTTTAATTGAACGCAATTGACTTGATGTTTTTTTATACATAATTGAAATTAATACAACAGATATAATATTAAAACATATAATTACAATACTAATTAATGATGTAATATACATAAATTCTCTTTCCCATATATTAGAACATTCACAATTTTCTTTTTTAAGTTGATTTGTGTAATAAAACATAATAGCTACAAATACACAATTGAGAACAATAATTACATTAGAAATAATAACAAGTGTTTTTAAACTAATACTTTTAATAGATAATAAAGTTGTAAATAATAAATTAATACCTAAAAATATATAAGATGTAATCATTATAAAATCTCGTTTCCAATCCTCTGAACATTCACAATCAATATTTTTAACCTTGTATATAAATACAAGATAAATTACAAGACATGCTATATTATATAAAGTTATAAAATGATACATATTTATAATTTATATTAGATAATTAAATAATATGATGATATTTTATTATATCAAGAGTTTTATTCTATAATAGAATTATTTTATTAGTTTATATTAAAATGAATACATTAAATATTATATTAGGTATTATACTTGGTGCTATTGTTTTATTTCTTATAGCAGGTAGTATGCGAAGTTTTACATTTACAATGCCTGAAATATATATTAAACAAAATATTAAATATTTATTACTTTCTATATTTATATCATTATGTCTTGTTTATGTTATTGTTAGAAAAATAGGATTTGTATTTATTGTTAGTGTTATTATATTAACATATATTACATATACCATATTTACAACAATGACAACAAATGATTATATAGAAAACGCACCAGATGCAGTTAAACCTCCTCCTCCTCATCTTGGTCTAGATGGAATTAGTATGTCAAATATATATACAGGATTATGAATATTAGAGATTATCTATAATTCTACTAAATATCATCATATATGATTAACAATAATAAATTGTTTTTTATTTTCTATATTATATTTAATATAGAAGATGTCTGTTAGTTCTTATGTCAGTTCTTCAAGTAGTTTATATAATAGAGCATTTAAGGGTTCTTATAATTCAGATGTATTTCCAATAGATACTTTTAATGAAGTAAAAAAAATTGTAAATAGTGGTGGACGCGCAGCAAAAGAAGTATTTAAAACAGTATTTAGTGCTAATGAAGAAACATTAGAAAATTATCCAATATTTTTAACAGATGCTAAATTTATTAATTTATTATTTCATTTAAATGCTCAATATCAAGTAAAATATTATAATAATGTTAGTAGAAAAATTACATCACCATATGTTAGAGCATATAGAAAATATTTATCAACATTAACACATCCAAAATTAGAAGAATATAATTATATTGATGTATATTTATTATTATGTAATACTATACAAGATAAATTAACTTTTTGGAGATTTTGTGGATTTTTACAATCATTTTGTAAAACAATTAGTTATATTGTTGATACTGTTTTTAAATATGTACAAAATGATCCTACAACGGTAAATAAAGATAATGAAGATTTAAGACAAAATAAAATATTTAATAAATTAAAAACTGAAATTAACAAATCTGCCAGTTCTAAAAGTATTAAAAATAATTTATTGTATTCTATTTGGGCACTTCAAATTATACATGAATATTATTTTATTTCTAATTCAAAATTTAGAAATAGTATATTATTAACTAATTCAGATATTGATATGTCAGGAATGACAGGATGTGGTTCATCTGGACCACAAGATTATTTCTTTAAATCAATGGTATATTTAGGACTAGATAGAACTGAACCATATCATTTAAATCCTGTATTTAATCCTAGTACTAGTAAAGGAAATAAATCACCTAATGTATTATTTTTAATGAGAGACTATATGTCTAATTTTTTAGCAAGTCCAAATCAATTAATAAATAATGTAATAACAAGAAGTTTAAAAAATAGTCCAACTGCTGAATTTTTTAGTAATAATCCATTTATGTGGATATATAATCATAATCAACAATTTAGATATAATCTAATGTCTTATGTATGGAATAGTAATGTTTTATTATCAACAAAAGATATTTTTGTATCTTTATTTGAACCACATCATACATTTAAAGCACAACCAAAAAAAGAAGTTAATATTTATAGAGGTATTCCTGATACTGTTCAATTTGCATGGATATTCAGAGATTTATTTATAATGAAAGAAGATGATAAAGATTATAAATATAAAAAAATAAACCTATATATTTTAATTAAATATGTAAATATATTTTTAAAAAATAAAGGTATTTCTATGGAATTTAAAAGACTTCCTTTTAAAAAATCAACAATGCGGTCAAGTATGTATGGTCAAGATTTAGATAAAACTATTTTAGCAGGATGGCAAACAGTTCCATACAGATATAATGTTGTTCAACCAAAATTTAATTTACAACCAGCATATAATAATTTAGCATTTATTTCAAGTTGTTGTGCAACATATTCATTAACAGGTAAAAGTGGTAAAATAGAAGGTTCAACATCAGCAATGTCATCAATGAGAACAAGTCGTCCTCCAACTGTATGTAAAGAAATACATATATTCACCTATAATGGCGATGAAAGTGTTTCAGAAGCAACTTTTGATTTAGAACGTCGTTCATTCGCACAAAAGTTTTTAAAACAAACTTTTATTGATATATTTAAAATTGAATTGAAGAGAGAAACAATGTTAAATCCAACAAAAATGATTGGATTTAGTTCTAGTGTTTGGAATTATTATGATGTAAGTTTAAATATGAATTTACAAACACAAGGAAGTCGGCTTCCATTATATTTCCCTGGAATGAAAAAGAAATATACAAAGAAAAATGTAAAGACATTCAAAGAAGTTTGTTTATGTAAAAATTACAAAGCAGAAAGTTATTTACAATTTATTAAGATTGAAAGAGGAATTGTATATTTATATGAAGATTTTTTTGAAAGAATGATTAAAACATTTATAACACCTGAGAAAGATGAAAATCAAAATAAAAATAAAGTTTCTAAATCATATAAAAATCTTAAAACAGAAGCAGAAATAAATAGTAAATTTGCTGAATTACAAACAAAATTAAATAGTGGAATTAATAATTCAATGAAAAGAAGTCCAGAATACAGAAAAAGTATGGAAAAAATGAGAAAAAATAAAAAAAATGCAATTACAAAATTAAGAGAAGATAGAAAAACATTTAAAAGTTGCTCTTCAAATGCAAATTGTAATAGTCGAAATATATGTAATAAGTCTATTTATAAATGTATAAAAAAAAAACAATATGGAGGTAATTCAGATTCAGATACAGATACAGGTTCAGAATCATCAGCACCAACAGCACCAACAGCACTACGACGACCAGAATCATCATCACAAACAGTAGCAGTAGCACAACAACAACAACAACAACAACAACAACAACAACAACAACAACAGCAACAGCAAGCACAACAACAACAACA